>Ga0256839_1000432_pt1 | contig 54559 bp, 51 predicted proteins | sample 354166metaG_FD_185968 | JGI IMG/M metagenome (GOLD analysis project Ga0256839, IMG submission 185968) | Hydrothermal vent microbial communities from Mid Atlantic Ridge, Atlantic Ocean - 354-166 | ecosystem: Environmental > Aquatic > Marine > Hydrothermal vents | place: Atlantic Ocean: Mid... | reverse complement strand
CTGGGCGTCGTCTACTGGCTGATGCGGGCACCGGCCGGCGCCGCTCACACATCCTCCGGCAGGTCCCTGGGACGCACCCGGGCCACCAGGCGTCCCTTTCCCGGACCCAGGGCGGTCCAGGGCACCGCCACTTCCACCCGCGCCAAGGCGGCGGTGGGTAACAGCTTCTTCCCCGGGGAAGACAGCGGACCGCAGAGGGAAAGCAGCAGCGCCTCCAGTCCCGGATTGTGGCCCACCAAAAGCACCCGCCGCGCCGTCTCCGGACAGGAACGCAGCACCGCGAGCAAATCGGACACGTTCGCCTCGTAAAGGCGCGGCTCCCAACGGATTTCGCCGGCATCCAGCCCCAGCGCCTCACAGATCGCTTCGGCGGTTTCCCGGGACCGGCGCGCCGGCGAGGCCACGACGTGATCGGGAATCAGACCCTGGCGCGCCATCCAGCGTCCCATGCGGGGGGCGTCGCGCCTTCCGCGGGGATTGAGGGGACGGTCGAAATCCTTCGAAACGCCGCTGTTCCAGTCCGATTTGGCATGACGCAGCAGCCACAGTTCACGCTCGCCCATGATCTTCCTCCTCCAAGGCCTGGAAACCGGTCACCACCTCGAGAAGCTCGGCGGTGATCTGTTCCTGGCGCAATTGCTGATAGGTGCGGGTCAACCGCTCGATCCGTCGCTCGATGTTCCTTTCCGCCGATTGCATCGATAGCAGACGCTGACCGTGTTCGGCGGCCAGCGATTCGGTACAGCCCCGGTACAGGGAAACGAAAAGGTATTGCCGCAGCAACGCCGCCAACAACGCTGGCGGCGCCATGGTGAAACACGGCAGGGAACGCCCCGGCCATGCCCTGCCGCCCAGCCTCCGCAGCCAAGCTTCCTCCAAAGGCAACAGCCGCAACTGGACCGGCCGGTAGCGCCCCCGACCATGGGAACGGTGATGAAACAGGTCCACGGTCCCGATGCCTTCGCCCCGCCAGGTTTCGATCTTCTCCAGGATCTGGCGCACCGTCGAGGTGATGCCGGCCACCGAACCCGGAACGAAAAAGCATTCCTCGACCTTCAGGCCGCGGGCCTCCAGCCCCATGTCCGTCCGGGCGCCGACCGCGAGGATGCGGACGCCGCGCCCCTCCCCGAGACTGGTCCGGACCAGATCGACCAATATCTCGTTGAAACGGCCGCACAAGCCTTGGTCGGAACCGAACACGATGGCCGCCCGCCCCCCGGCCGGCAGCCGCCGGGGGGCAACGGAGCGCGCCGCAGCACCCCGACCAACCCCAGTTCCACCGTATGGCCGTACTGCTCCAGCGACGCCACCGCCCGCTCGTACTGGCGGATGCTGACCGCCGCCAGCACCTTCATGGTGCGAACGATTTCCTGAAGCTGCCGGCTGACCGAGATGGCCCGCTGCAGAACGTCCAGCGTCTGGGTCATGGTTCCTTGCAATTACCCCACTCTGGGCTATGGTTTCCAGTGAGCCTGACACATTTCGACGAAAGTTGGGGGGAATTTCATGTTCGCACGACGCTCCATCGGTATGCGCCTGTTTCAGGTAGTCTTAGCCGCCTTCGCGGCGATCGCCGTCGCACTGCTGGCCCTCTACTGGGTGCAACAACGGGAACGAGCCATCCAGAATCAGGTGGACACGGCCCGCAAGGTGGTCCTGATGGCCGAATCGGTACGCAAGCGCGTCAGCTGGCTCTGGGACGAAGGCGTCATCACCCCGGAGACGGTTCGGGAGTTCAACGCCATCGCCGATCCCCACCTGCGGCGGGAGAAGATCCTTTCCACCGTGCCGGTGGTCCTGTCCTGGAAGGTGATCCAGGACCAAATCGCCGACGACGGCTTCACCCTGCGTACGCCACGCGTCGGCGCCCGCAATCCCGCCAACGAACCCAACGATCTGGAGCGCCGGGCCCTGCAGTATTTCGCCAGTCATCCCCAGGCCGACGAATACGTCGCCATCGACGAGGAAATCAACGCGGTGCGCTATTTCCGTCCGGTTCGTCTGGAAAAACAATGTATCATCTGTCACGGTGATCCCGCCACTTCCTACGAACTGTGGGGCCGCGACGACGGCCGGGACGTTCTGGGCTACCCCATGGAAAACAAACGGCCCGGCGATCTCCACGGCGCCTTCGAGATCGTCGCCTCGCTCGACGACGCCATGGCCGCCATCGAAGGGAGCATGCTCAAGGCCGGCGTCGGCACCCTGGTCGCCCTGGCGCTGTTCGGCTGGCTGTTCCACCGATTCATCCAACGTCTCGTCACCCATCCCCTGGAACAGATGGGCCGACAGCTCAAGGTCATCGGCGAGGGGGATCTGACCGTGCAACTGCCGGTGCACAACGACGACGAAGTCGGGACCATGGCCAGACACATCAACAATTTCGCCCGCCGCATCCGTCAACTGATCGACGACCTTCAGGCCAGCATCGGTCATCTGAACCGGGCGGCCCGGGACATGGCGGGCATCGCCCGGGAAACCGAGAGCCGGGCGGAACAGCAGCGCCAGGACACGGAACGGACCGCCGCCACCATCCAGCAGATGAACACCTCGATCCAGGAAGTGGCCCGGAGCACCGCCGAAGCCGCCGACAGGGCACGCCAGACCGACTCCGAGGCCAAGCAGGGGCGCGAAGTGGTGGCCAACGCCACCCGGCAGATCCGGGCGCTGGCGGCCGAGATCGACCGGGTCACCGAGGAACTGCACAAACTGGAAAACGACAGCAAAAACATCGGCGAGGTGCTGGAAATCATCCGCGACATCGCCGACCAGACCAACCTGCTGGCGCTCAACGCCGCCATCGAGGCGGCCCGTGCCGGGGAACAGGGACGCGGTTTCGCGGTGGTGGCGGAAGAGGTGCGCACCCTGGCGAGCCGGACCCAGGAGTCCACCGCCCAGATCCAGAACACCATCGACGAACTGCGCAGCCGGGCCCGCTCCGCGGTGGAAATGATCGAGCACAGTCGGGAGCAGGCCCATCAGGGAACCCAGGAGACCGAAGCGGCCAACGAAACCCTGACCAACATCATCGCCATGGTGGAGGCCACCGGGGAGCTCAATACCCAGGTCGCCGCCGCCATCGACGAGCAGAGCCAGGTGAGCGAAACCATCAGCCAAAACGTCGGCGAAATCAACGAGGGCTGCGTCGAGGTCTGCCAAAAGATGGAACAGACCCTGAAGGCCACGGAACAGCTGCGCGAGACGGCCGCCAACCTGGAAGCGGCGGTGAACCGGTTCCGTACGTGAGCCGACTCACGGAGCGACCGCCTTCTGGGCCAGGCGCAGCAACGCCTGCCTCAACTCCGCGGTCAGCGGCCCGGCCCCGACGCGCCGGGCTGTTTCCTCCGCTTCCCGCACCGCCGCGCGGATCCGGCGTTCCGCCGGATGAACTTCCTCCAAAGGCAAGGAGTCGAGCAGACCGGCGTTGAGCGCCAGCAGCACGGCCACCTGTTCCGCCGGGGACAGCAGGTCCCCCTCCTCCTGTTTGAGGAGCTCCCGCACCCGCCGTCCCCGCTCGATGGCGGCCCGGGTGCGCTCGTCCAGGCGGGTGCTGAAGCGGGCGAAGGTTTCCAGTTTCTCGTACTGGGCATAGGCCAGCTTCAGCGCCCCCGTCACTTCCCGGTAGGCCGGCAGCTGGGCCCGGCCGCCGACCCGGGAGACCGAACGCCCCACATCGACCGCCGGCAGTTCGCCCCCCTGGAACTTCACCGGCGACAGATAGATTTGCCCGTCGGTGATGGAGATCAGATTGGTGGGAATGTAGGCGGCGAGGTTCTGGGCCTGGGTCTCGGCGACGGGCAGGGCGGTGAGGCTGCCGCCCTCCTTCAGGCGGGTGGCACGCTCGAGCAGGCGGGAATGGATATGGAAGACATCCCCCGGATAGGCTTCCCGTCCCGGCGGCCGGCGCAGCAGTAGAGACAGCTTCCGGTAGGCGTCGGCGTGGCGGGTCAGATCGTCATAGACCACCAGGACGTCGCGCCCCTGGGCCATGAACCATTCGCCGATGGTGGTGGCGGCGTAGGGGGCGATGAACTGCAGCCCCGCCGGGGTGTCGCCGGTGGCACTGACGACCACGCAGTATTTCATGGCGTCGCGTTCCCGCAGGCGGGCGATCACCCGGGCCACGGCCTGGGCCCGCTGGCCGATGGCGCAGTAGATGCAGATCACCTCCTGATCGTGCTGATTGAGGATGGTGTCGACGACGAGAGTGGTCTTGCCGGTCTGGCGGTCCCCCAGGATCAATTCCCGCTACCCGCGTCCCACCGGAATCAGGGCGTCGACCACCTTGATACCGGTGAGCAACGGTACTTCGACCGGCGCCCGGGCGACGATGGACGGCGCCTCCCGTTCCACCGGCCAGCGATCGGCACCGGGCAGGGCGTCGCCGTCGTCCAAAGGACGGCCCAGGGGATCGACGATCCGACCGAGCAGCGGATGGCCGACCGGGACGTCGAGCACCCGGCCGCTGCGCAGCACCTGCATCCCGGCCCGCACCCGGCTTTCCGGGTCCAGTAACACGGCGCCTACCTCGTCAGGATCGAGATCGAAGGCGACCGCGGCCGCCGATTTGCCGCAATGGAGCACCTCCATGGCCCCGACCCCCGGCAGCCCCTGCACCCGGGCCACGTCCCGTTCGATCCCCAGGGCCCTGCCCACTTCCCGGGGCTGGAGCTGGAAACGGAAACCGGCCAGTACGTCACGCACCAGCTCGGCGCTTTCCCGCGGCAGCCGGTGGCGTAACGGCGTCATGACTCCCCGCGCGCCAGAATCTGGCGCAATCGGCTCTCCAGTTCGTCCAGATAGGCGGCCAGATTCCACTGCCAGAGACGGCCGTCGGCCTCCAGGGCGATACCGAGAATCAGTTCCTCCCGCTGCTCGAACCGGACCTGGGCCCGGGGATTGATCCGTTTGAGCCGGCTTTCGATCCGCCGGCGCAATGCACCTTCCAGCGGCAGCGCCGTGGCCACGGTCCATTCCGGATCCCGGGCCCCGGCCAGCAGGCGGCGCTGGTCTTCGGGCAGGGCGGCCAGGCGCTCCAGAAAGGCCTCGACGATCCCTTCCTCCAACGACCGTCCGGCCAGATCCCGGAAGGCGCGGCGGCCCAGTTCCACCAGTTGTTCCGCCAAAAGAAGCTTGAGGTCGCGCAGCAGTTCCGCCTGTTCCCGGGCCAGGTCCTCACGCCACTGGCGCCGTTTCTCCTCGACCTCGATCCGGGCCTTCTCCAGCAGCGCCTGGCGCTCGGCTTCCGCTTCCCGGCGCGCCTGGTCGATGAGATGACGGCGTTCGGCCTCCAGCTCCCCCAGACGGCGGCGATAGGCGGCGATCAGACGTTCGGCCTGGGCCTTGAGGTGACGCGCTTCCTGCAGCTGCTGGTCGATGTAATTCTGGCGCGCCGCCATGGTGGTCACGATGGGGCGGTAGAGGAAGCGCTTGAGAAGGGCCGCCAGGATAAGGAAATTGACGATCTGGGCGGCGACCGTGACCCAATCCACCTGCACCGTCAGCCACCTGCCTTGAGAAAATGTTCCCAATAGGGATTGGCGAACAGCAGGATCATGCTGATGACGAAACAGTAGATGGCGGTGGACTCCACCATCGCCAGCCCCACGAACAGGGTGCGGGTGATGGTGTTGGCCTCGTCGGGCTGCTGGGTGATGGCCAGGAGGGCCTGGGCCACCGCCCTCCCCTCCCCCAAGGCCGGGCCGATGGCTCCCAGCCCCATGGTGAGACCGGCGGTGAAGATCGATACGGCGGCGATCAGCGTGTCTGCGGTCATGACGATTCCTCCGAACGGAGCCGGGCCAGCCTTTCCCGCTGGGCGGCGCTGGCCGAGGCGATGTAGACCAGCGCCAGAACGGCGAAAATATAAGCCTGGATGAAGCCGGTGAGCAAGCCGAGCAACTGCATCACGACGGGAAAGAAAAACGGCACCAGGGTGATGAGCACAGCCCCGATCACTGCACCGCTCATCAGATTGCCGTAGAGGCGGACCGCCAGGGCCAGGGTGCGGGAAAATTCGCCGATGACGTTGAAAGGCAGCATCAGGGGATGGGGCTCCAGGTACTGGCGCAGATAGTTCTTCAACCCCACCTCGCGGATGCCGAACCTAAGGAGCGGCGACGAAGACGCACAGCGCCAGGGCCGTGGTGGTGGACAGGGAAGCGGTGGGCGGATGGTAGCCGGGAACCGGAGCCAGCAGATCGGCCAGGGCGATGAACAAAAACAGAGTGCCGACGAACCAGAGGTACCGATCGGGGTCCTGGCGGGTCACCTCCCGGATCTGGCGCCGGATCACCTCGACCAGGGCTTCGAGAAAATTCTGCCAGGGCCCCGGGCGCAGCGTCGGTTCCAGGCGGCGGGTGGCGAGCCAGGATCCCACCACCAGCAGCGCCATGATCAGCCAGGTATAGGCCAGGGTGGCGTTCAGGCGGAACGGCCCGTACCGCCAGTACACGATGTCATCCGGATTGAACGGCATCGGCGGACTTGAACCGGTTCACCAATATCCCCCGCATCAGGACGAAACCGAGCAGGGCCGCCAGCAAACGCCGCCAATCCCCGGCCGTCAGCAGCGCGAACCCCGCCGTCGTCACCCCCAGGCGGAAGACGAAGCTTGCCAGCATCATCCCGACCGGATGGCGGGCACGGGGCATCTTTCGTACCGTCCACCACAGCCCGCCATAGAAAAACAGCCCCAGCCCCAGACCGGCGGCGAACAGGGCGCTCCAGAGCCACCATTCAGTCATGGCGGCTCTCGCGCCGGATCCACTGCCAGGCGTTGTAACAGCCCAGGCCTACCCCCAGGAACAGAAACGTCAGGGTCCAGGACGGGGGGCCGGGAAATTTGCGGTCCAGCCACCAGCCGAGGGCGATTCCCAACAGGGTGGGAACGGCGACCGCCCATCCCACCAGGCCGAACATGCCCAGACCGAACCACAGGCTGCGGCGCGCCTCCCGCCGGGCCCTGAGGCGGCGCCGGACCTTCTCGTCCACGGCCCGGGACAGACGCTCCGGACCGGAAAGATCGCGATCGTCATCCATCACCGCACTCCGCTAAACTGGCCGTACTGTCTGAGAATGCCCGCCTCCAGGCGGGCCAGGGCGCTTCGGGTGGCACACTCGCTCTCGTCAAGCTGACGAATCTCGCTTTCCACCTTTTGGCGCAGGGTTTCCAGCCGGTCGCCGCGCACGGCCTTGAAGGTGGAGACCCGCACCTCGAATCCGCATTTGACCAGGATACCTTCATCGACGGCGACATACCAGGTGCGCCCACCGCTTTCCCGGTAGGTCAAGACACCGGGCACCAGGGCGGCGATGAAATCGACGTGGCGCGGTTCCAGGCAGAAGTGGCCGTCTGCCGCCTCGGCCAGAATCTTGTCGGCGCGCGCCTGCAAAAATATCCGCTCAGGTACCAGAACGGTAAGCTTCATCGACGGTGCCGATCATGTAGAGGGCTTGCTCGGGGAGGTCGCGGAATTCGTCGTTGAGGATGCGTTCACAACCGTCCAGGGTGTCCTCCAGGTCCACCATGACCCCGGCGCGCCCGGTGAAATGCTCGGTGGTGAAGAACGGCTGGGTCAGAAACCGCTCCAGCCGGCGGGCCCGGTTGACCGTGAGGCGGTCGGCTTCCGACAGTTCCTCGATCCCCAGCATGGCGATGACGTCCTGAAGTTCCCGGTATTCCGCCAGCACCCGGCGCACTTCCCGGGCGATCCGGTAATGACGATGGCCGACGATGTGGGGATGGAGCAGCTTGGAATTCGACTGTAGTGGATCGACGGCCGGATAGAAACCCTGGGCGGCACGCTGGCGGGACAGCACCACCGAGGCGGACAGGTGGGCGAAGGTGGCGGCGGCGGCCGGATCGGTGAAATCGTCGGCGGGCACTTAGACCGCCTGGATCGAGGTCATGCTGCCGTGAACGGTGGTGCCTATACGTTCTTCCAGTTCCGCCAACTCGGTGGCCAGAGTGGGCTGATAGCCGACCCGCGAGGGAATCCGCCCCATGAGGCCGGAAACCTCGGTGCCCGCCTGGACGAAGCGGAAAATATTGTCGATCAGTAACAAAACGTCGCGGCGCTGGTCGTCCCGGAAGTGTTCGGCAAGGGTCAGGGCGCTGTGGCCGACCCGAAAGCGCACGCCGGGCGATTCGTTCATCTGGCCGAATACCAAGACTGCGTCGTTCAGCACCCCGCTCTCTTCCATGGTGCGGAACAGTTCCTCCGCCTCCCGGCACCGCTCCCCGATGCCGCAAAACACGTTGACACCGCGGTAGCGCCCGGTCATGTTGTGAATCAGTTCGGTGATGACCACAGTCTTGCCCACCCCGGCCCCGCCGAACAGACCTGCGGTGCCCCCCCGTTCCAGGGGCACCAGCAGATCGATGATCTTGATGCCGGTGACGAAGGTCTCCGGAACCACCCGGCGCCGGGCCAGGGGTACCGGTCGGCGGTGAATGGCGCGCCGTTCCTCGGCCCCGACGGGACCGCGGCCGTCGATGGGCTCCCCGAATACGTCGAGCATGCGCCCCAACACCTGTTTCCCCACAGGAACCCGGATCGGCGCACCGCTGTCCTCGACCGGATCCTCCCGCCGCAGACCCTGGGTATTGGCGAAGGCGATGCAACGGGCGGTGTAGCGGTCCAGATGGACGGCCACCTCCAGCGGAATCCGTGCGGGACCGGCCAGCAGGCAGCGCTGCAAAGGGGGCACTTCGGCCGCGAAGCGAACGTCGACCACGCTGCCGCGCACCGCCGCGATCCGTCCGGCCGCCTGTGTTTTCCGACTCACGACCCGCTCCGCGTTACAATAGCCGTTCACGATAACTTGCCACCCGTCTCCTTCCCTACCGGAAAACGAATCGATCGGTGGTGAGCCCGCATAACAATAACATCGACGAGGAGGCTATGATGAACAACGATCGTCTCACCCTGGCCGCCATTCTGGCCCTGGTGCGCGCCACGCTGACCCTGCTGCTGGCGTCTCTGGTATCCCGGCTGGCTCCCCAGGCCAGTTTCGGTCCCAAGCTGATCACCGCCGTGCTCACCGTGCTCAGCTTCCTGTTGTTCGCCTATATTTTCACCACCTTGAAGCGCCTGTTGAACGAGCGCTACCAATTCCACGGCACCGATCTCGCCATCGCCGGCCTGATCGGCGTCAACGGCCTGGCGGCTCTGCTCACCCTGGCCGGGGTGTTTCTGTCGGGGGTCTCGGAAACCTGGCTGCTCAAGACCGTCTCGGTCCTTTTCGGCCTGCTTCTGGTCGGATTCGCTCTCCAACTGTTCCGGCTGCAGGACAACCTGTTCGGCTTTCTCAAGCCCTACGCTTTCCTCACCGCCGTCGCCGGGGTCGGCATCGCCTCGCTGAAGCTGGCCGGTGTCGGGGTCATTTTCGGCGCCGTCGCCGACATCCTGCTGGCGGTGATCTTCATCAAGGCAACCGGGCGAAGCACCATCTAGCCGGTTACAATGACAGCCCGTTCCCACTTTCAGGAGGAGGAGTCATGAGCAACGACCGTCTCACCCTGGCCGCCATTCTCGCCTTCATTCACGCGGTCCTGAGCCGCTTCTTCGTCTCCTTTACCGCCGAAATCACCCGTCCCAGCGCCGGTCCGCTGCTGATCGCAGCGCTCCTGGCACTGGTCAATTTCGCCCTGTTCGTCTTCCTGTTCACCACCCTGAAGCGCCTGCTGAACGAACGCTACCAGTACCGGGAAGCGGACCTGCCCATCCTCGCCCTGATCGGCCTCCATGCCGTCGGGGTCGCATTCATCCTGCTGCCCTTGGCAGGGCTGGGCTACGGCACCTTTTCCCTGCTGTCCAAGGCGCTGGGGGTGGCGGGCGGCCTGCTCTGGATCGGACTGGCCTGGCGTCTGTACCGGTTTCCCGCCGGCCGGATCAAATTGCTGCGCCCCTTCGCGGCGGCGGTCGCCGTCGCCGGGCTCGGCTATCTTTCGGTCGTGCTGGTCAACGTTGCGGTCATCGTCATGATCGTGGCGGACATCATCCTGGGAGTGATCTTCATTCAGGAGACCGGAAAACCGGAACCCGGCAAGATCGAAGCCTGATCCAACCGTTCCCACAGCTGGATCAGCAGAGGCCGGATCCGTTCCCAGGGCACCCCCGCGGCCAGGGTGAGGGCCGCCAGCAGCAGGAAAACCACCCCGCCGATCCGGTGGATGAAGGTGACGCTGAAATAGCGCAACAGGGTGCGGCCGGCCACCACGCCCAGTGCGGAGGTGAACGCCAGGGCCAGGGTGGCGCCGACCCAGACCGGCACCGGCGGCAGGGTGCCACCGAGACCCGCGACCGCGATCTGGGTCTTGTCGCCCAACTCAGCCATGAAAAGCAGGACCAGGGTGGTGAAGAAAATGCCACGCCCGCTCCATTCCACCGCCCCACCCGGCTCCGCTTCCTCTCTGGCCATCAGGGCGTGGATGCCGAAGCCGGTAAACAGCAGCCCCACCGCCAGCGCCACCAGCCAGGGGGGCAACCAGGCGGCCACCGCGGCGCCGAACGCCACCGCCAGGCCATTGAGAAGCGCGAACGCCAGGACGGCGCCCCCCAGCACCGGCCAGGGACGGTGGCGCGCCGCCAGCGTCATGCATACCAGTTGGCTTTTGTCGCCCATTTCCGCCGCGGCGATGAGAATCAGGCTGGTGAAAAAAGCCAGCCATTCCCGCCGCTCCCAGCCCAAAGCGGCGAACCCGTCGAACGGGCCCCAGGCCAGCTCTAGCATCATCCCAGGGTGCTTTCGAGAATCGTCATGACGGCGAAGCCCACCAGCACTCCGAAGGCCGCCAGGGAGGAGCGCTCCCTGGACTGCATCTCCGGAATGATCTGATAGGCGATGACGTACAGCATGGCCCCCGCGGCGAATCCCATCGCCAGCGGCAGCAGGGTTTCGAACACCGTGACCATGGTGACCCCCAGCAGTCCCCCGACGGGTTCCACCAACCCCGAGATCAGAGCGATCGCCACCGCCTTCCAGGGCTTGTAGCCCACCCCGACCAGGGGCAACGCCACCGCCATGCCTTCCGGAATGTTCTGGGCGCCGATGGCGATCGCCAGCAGGGTGCCGTTGGCCCAGTCGCCGCCGCCGAAACTGACCCCGACCGACAGCCCCTCGGGAAAGTTGTGCAGGGTGATCGCCACCACGAAGATCCACACTTTGCGCAGGGAAGCGGCCACCTCCGCATCGCCGGCGAACAAGTCGTGGGGCACGGTGCGCTCGGCCCAGTCCAAAAACCAGGCCCCCAGCAGAATGCCGACGACCACCACGTACACCCCCCAGCCGGGCCACAACTTGTCACCGTATTCGATCCCGGGCTCCACCAACGAGTAGGCCGTCGCCGACAGCATGATGCCGGCGGCCATCCCCATGGTGAAATTGATGGTGCGAAAGGAAATCTGCCTGAACAGCACCGCCGGCAAGGCTCCCAGGACCGTGGCCAACCCCGCCAGGACGCTGGCGAAGAAGCCGACCACCACCGTCGCGCCGAACAGCAGATACAGCCCCCCGAACACCACGACCTGACTCAGCAGGAAGGCCAACGCCATCAGGGCGATCCGTTGCACCCGCGGCAGGCGCTGGAAGCGCTGATACCAGGACCAGGACTGCAGCGAACGCTGCCAATGGTCCCAACGGTGTTCGAGCCGATGTTGTAAGGCAGACCAGTTCATCAGGTTTCCTCCATATTGTGATCCCGACCACAGCCCGGAACAAAAAACCTGCAGCCGCGGCATCATCGATGTCAAAATTTTTTACAGATCGTACCCGGCATTACGCTTTCCTCTGGTGCGCACCGATCTATCCCACTGAACGACAAACGGTCTTGAGTGTCTGGCACGAATACTGCTGTAACGTCGACATGGACGAGCAAAAGCATACCATTTCCGAGCCGTTCGATTTCGATCACTGGCTGCGACTGGCCCGCCGCGACCCGATCGCCTTCGAGCGCCAAAGACAGGCGGCGATCACAGCCTTTCTGGACGACCTGCCCCCGGAAAGGCGGTTGCGGCTGGAGCGCCTGCAATGGCGCATCGACATGGAAATCCGCCGCAGCCGCTCCCCCCTGGGGGCCTGCATCCGGCTGTACCATCTGATGCTCGAATCCTGCGACAGACAGCAAGCCGCCCTCGACGCCCTGCTTCAGGGCTCCGCGCTACCGGAGGCCAAACGACGCGCCCGGGTGCTGCCTTTCACCCGGGATCAGTCGTAGCGCAACGCGACGCGGTCGGGGCCGAACCGGCGGGACAGCCGGTGCAGCAGCTCGTCATCCGGCCGCACCCGCCAGTCGCTCCCCAGACGCAGGCAGGTCCGTGCCCGCCCGTTACGGTAGTCCACGAACACGGGACAGCGCCCACCCCGATGCGGCCGGAGCAGTTCCGCCAGGCCGGCGACCTGGTCGCGGGCGGCCTCCCGGTCTACTCCGTCCCAGCGTATCCAGATACCCCTGGCGAAATGTTCCCGGGCTTGGGCCAGGTTCCAGACCCGGTCCGCCACCAGGCGCAGATCGCCGCTGAAGTCGTCCTGGCCGATCCCCCCCTGCACCACCAACACAGCATCCCTGGCGAGCAGTTCCTCGGCACCAGCCGCCACCTCGGCGAAGACGGCCACTTCCAGGCGACCGCCACCGTCCTCCAGGGTGAGAAACACCATTTTCCTGCCCTGTTTGTCGTGACGGGTACGCAGTTCCGCCACCAGCCCGGCCACCACCACCCGGCTCGCCTCGCCGTTCGATCCCTTCCGGTCCTGCGTCAGCTCGGCCAACGGGGCGGTGACGAACCCCTGCAATTCCTGGCGGTATTCGTCCAGCGGATGACCGCTGAGATACAACCCCAACACCGCCTTTTCCTCGGCCAGCAGGGTTTTCAGCGGCCACGGGGCCACCGGCTCGGCAGATGCGGGAGGTGCAGACATGGCAGCGTCATCCCCCAGGCCGAACAGATCGTTCTGGCCCTGGGCCTGGGTCCGGTGATGTTGTTCGGCTGCCTGCAGGGCGTTGCTCAGATCCGCCAGCAACTGGGCCCGATGGGCTCCCAGCGCGTCGAGGGCGCCGGCCCGGATCAGGGCCTCGATGACGCGCCGGTTGACCTTGCGCAGATCGATGCGGCGACAGAAGTCGTAAAGGTCCTGGAACGGCCCTGCCTCCCGAGCCGCCAGGATGTCCTCGATGGCTGCTTGTCCCACCCCTTTCACCGCCCCCAGTCCGTAAAGGATGCTGTCGTCCTCGAGCACGTCGAAGCGGTAAGCGGAGCGGTTGATGTCCGGCGCCAGCAGCTTCAGACCCAGCTGGCGGCATTCCTCCACGAAACCGACTACTTTGTCGGTGTTGTCCATGTCCGACGACAGCACCGCCGCCATGAAGGCGGCCGGATGATGGGCCTTGAGCCAGGCGGTCTGATAGGAAACCCAGGCGTAGGCGGCGGAATGGGACTTGTTGAAACCGTAACCGGCGAACTTTTCCATCAGGTCGAAGATGTACTGGGCCGTGTCTTCGGCGACCCCGCGCTCCGTCGCCCCCCGGATGAAGATGGCCCGCTGCTTGGCCATCTCCTCGGGTTTCTTCTTCCCCATGGCCCGACGCAGCAGATCGGCGCCCCCCAGGGTGTAGCCGGCCAGATCCCGGGCGATTTGCATGACCTGTTCCTGATACAGGATCACTCCGTTGGTGGGTTTGAGAATCGGCTCCAGGGCCGGGTGGGGATAGTTGGCTTGGGCGCGGCCGTGCTTGACGTTGATGTAGTCGTCCACCATGCCCGATTGCAGGGGACCGGGACGGAACAGGGCCACGAGGGCGACGATGTCGTCGAAGCAGTCCGGCTGCAGTCGGCGGATGAGATCCTTCATGCCGCGCGATTCCAGCTGGAACACCGCCGTGGTCTGGCAGCTCTTCAACAGAGCGTAGGTCTTGGGATCGTCACGGGGGATGCGATCGATGTCGATGGGCGCTTTCCCCTCGGCCCGACGCCGGCGGTTGATGGTTTCCACGGCCCAGTCGATGATCGTCAGGGTACGCAACCCCAGGAAATCGAACTTGACCAGACCGGCCGCCTCCACGTCGTCCTTGTCGAACTGGGTGACGACCCCCTCCTCCCCGGCTTCGCGGTAAAGCGGGGTGAAATCGATCAGGGCGGAAGGGGCGATCACCACCCCCCCGGCGTGTTTGCCGGCGTTGCGGGCGATGCCTTCCAGGGAACGGGCCAGATCGATCAGGCTCTGCACCTCCTCGTCTTCTTGATAGGCCTGGCGCAGTTCCTCGCTCTCTTCCAGGGCCTTGTCCAGCGTCATGCCCAGCTCGAAGGGGATCAGCTTGGCGAGGCGGTCGACGAAACCGTAAGGATGTCCCAGGACCCGGCCGACATCGCGCACCACCGCCTTGGCCGCCATGGTGCCGAAGGTGATGATCTGGGAAACCTTGTCCCGGCCGTATTTCCGAGCCACGTAGTCGATGACCCGGTCGCGCCGCTCCATGCAGAAGTCGATGTCGAAATCCGGCATCGACACCCGCTCCGGATTGAGGAAGCGTTCGAACAGGAGATCGAATTCGATGGGATCGAGATCGGTGATCCGGAGGGCGTAGGCCACCAGGGAACCGGCCCCGGAACCGCGCCCCGGTCCCACGGGAATACCGTTCTCCTTGGCCCACTGGATGAAGTCGGCGACGATGAGGAAATAACCCGGGAACCCCATCTGGACGATGACGTCCAGCTCACGCTGGAGGCGCTCCCGGTAGACCGCCTCCTTCTCCCGAGGAATCGCGCCTTGTTCCAGACGGCGCGCCAGCCCCCTTTCCGCCTCCCGGACGAAATACTGCTCCAGGGTCAACCCCTCCGGCACCGGAAACAGGGGCAGGCTGGGTTTGCCCAGTTCCAGTTCCAGGTTGCAACGTTTGGCGATCTCGACGCTGTTGTCCACCGCCTCGGGCAGATCGGCGAACAGGGCGCGCATCTCCGCCGGACTTTTCAGGTACTGCTGGTCGCTGTAACGCCGCGGCCGCCCGGGATCGTCCAGAACCCACCCCTCGTGGATGCAGACCCGGGCCTCGTGGGCCTCGAAATCCTCCTGCTCCAGGAAGCGAACATCGTTGGTGGCCACCACGCCCACGTCCATCGTGGCCGCCAGGTGCAGGGCTGCTTCCAGATATTCCGCTTCCCCGGGACGACCGGTCCGCTGTATTTCCAAGTAGAACCGGTCGCCGAAGCGGTCCAGCCAGGTGGCCAGCGCCCGTTCGGCCTGGTCCTCGGCCCCGACCAGCAGCAGCCGCCCGATCTCCCCTTCCCGGGCGCCGGACAGGGCGAGCAGACCCTCGGCGCATTCCAGAACCCACGCTGCCTCCACCTGGGGCAGTCCCAGATGCTGCCCTTCCAGATAGGCGCGCGAGATCAGGGCGGTCAAATTGCGGTAACCGGTGCGGTTCTGCACCAACAGGGTCAGCCGATCCGGCTGGCGCGGCGCCTCCGGGTTCTTCACCCAGAGATCGGCACCGACGATCGGTTTGATCCCGGCCGCCAGCGCCGCCTTGTAAAACTTGATCAGGCCGAACAGGTTGACCTGGTCGGTCAGGGCCACCGCCGGCATGCCCAGCTCCCGGCAGCGGGCGATCAGCGGTTTGATCCGCACCAGGCCGTCGCTGAGGGAGTATTCGCTGTGAAGACGCAGGTGGATGAAATCGGCACTCATGACGGTTGCATCAGACTTCCCGGACCGGGCGGAACGAGCGGCGGTGCCAGGGGGCGGGCCCCAGGCGCTCCAGGGCCTGCTTGTGGGTCGGGGTCGGATAGCCCTTGTGAGCACCGATCCCGTAGCCGGGCGCCAGCTTGTCGAGCAGCTGCATTTCCCGGTCCCGCGCGACCTTGGCGAGGATCGAGGCCGCCGAAATTTCGGCCATCGACCCGTCCCCCTCTACCACGGCCTCGACGGCCATGGGAACATCGGGTACCTGAGTTCCGTCCACCCAAACCTTGTGCGGGACGATGCCGAGCCCGAGGACCGCGCGCCGCATCGCGAGCAACGAAGCCTGCAGAATGTTGAAGCGGTCGATTTCGGAAGGTTCCGCGCGTCCGATGGACCAGGCCAGGGCATCGCGGCGGATCCAGTCCGCCAGGCGCCGGCGCGTTTCCGGCCGCAAGGTTTTCGAATCGGCCAGACCGGCGATGGGACGCTCGGGATCGAGAATCACCGCCGCGGCGATGACGGGACCCACCAGACAGCCGCGCCCGGCCTCGTCGACACCGGCGACGAGGAGTCGCTCAGGCTTCGGCTTCCGCGGCGGCACACATGATCTCGGCACTGGCAACGAACTCGCCATCGACCTCCGCACGGCAGGAAAACGCCCAGATGTTGCGCTTGTGACGCAGGTATTCCACTTCGAGGCGGAGCTGGTCGCCGGGAACTACCGGACGCTTGAAGCGGGCCTTGTCGAGACCGACGAGATAGTAGATGAAGTTCTTTCCCGCCAGAATTTCCGGGGCACTCTCCGAGGCCAGCAGGCCGGTGGCCTGGGCCAGCGCCTCCATGATCAGGACCCCCGGCATGATGGGCTGGCCGGGGAAATGTCCCTGAAAGAACGGCTCGTTGTAGGAAACGTTTTTGATCGCTACCAGACGCCTACCGGGCTCGCACTCGACGACCCGGTCCACCAGCAGAAAGGGATAGCGGTGGGGCAGGTAACGCATAATTTTGTGAATGTCCAAAGGCCTTCTCCCGTTGTCTGATTCAAACCGTCCCTGTCCTATTCCGTCAGGGCTTTCAACCGCTTCAATACCTTGTCGGTCACATCGACCCGGTCGCTGGCATAGACCACGCCGTCGGTCAGCAGAAGATCGTAATTTTCCTCCTTGGCCAGGGATTTGACCGCCTCGAACACCTGCCGTTGCAACTTGCCAAGCTCTTCGTTGCGGCGCAGGTTGAAATCTTCCCGAAACTCCTCCCGGGCCCGTTTCAATTCCCGCTGTTTGGCCAGAATGTCCCGCTCCAGCTTGCGCCGCTCCGAATCGCTCATCACCGCTGCGTCCCGGGCGAGCTTCTCTTCCAGCTTCTTCAATTCCTTCTGCATGGCGACAAGGCGCTTGTCCCGGGGGGCGAATTCCCGCTCCAGACGTTTCTTGGCCTGCTCCGCCTGGGGCGCCTGTTGTAAAACCTTGGCCACGTTGACGAACCCGATCCGGATCTCTTCGGCCCAGGCCGGGGACCAAAGAAACAGTACGACAGCGGCAAGAACAAGTCTCGTCATGGGGTTGACTCCTCAATAAGGTTGAAAAACGAAGCTAAAAACCGGCACCGAAGGAAAACTGGAACAGCTGTTCATCGTCGCGGGGCTGGGCGTTGATGGGCTGGGCGATACTGACTTCCAGCGGTCCGAACGGTGACAGCCACTGCGCGGCCAGGCCGACGGAATAGCGCAGATCCCCCAGTCTCAGTTCGTTCTCGAAGACGTTGCCGGCATCCACGAAAACCCCCATCCGAAAAGCGGAACTCAGTTCCTCGTCCAGGAAAGGGACCGGGAAGAACAGTTCCGCCCCGCCGACCAGTTTGACGTTGCCACCGAAGGGATTGTTGTTGGAATCCCGCGGCCCCAGCGTGTTTTGGCGGAATCCGCGCACCGAATTCACCCCGCCGGCGAAAAAATGCTCGAAGAAAGGCAGGGTTTTGGTGTCCCCGTAACCGTCGCCGTATGCGAAATCGCCATGCAGGGAGAACACCAGATCCTTGGTCCAGGGAAAGTAGTAGCGTCCGCGCAGGCGCACCTTGTAATAGGAGAGTTCGCTGAACGGCATGGAGGCCAATACCGAAAGCGAATGCCTGCCGCCCCGGGTGGCGAAAATTCCCTTGTCGCGGTCATCGTGGATCCACGCCATGGACAGGGTCATGACATCGTAGGACTTTCCATGTTCGTCGATGAAAGCGAGAATCTCATCCGAGGTGCGCCCCCCCGTCTTCAAGGAGGTCCTATTGTAATCCAAATTACCGTTGAAACGGTCGTATTCGGTCAGTGGAATGCCGGCGTTCAAACCGCCCGCCAGGGTATCGGTGGTATAAGTGGCGATATTGGCGTTCTGGGCGTCGATGCTGCGATAACTGACGCTGAAACCGCCGCTGATGCCATCCAGCGTCAGATAGGGATTGTTGTAGGCCACCCGGTAGACCGTGGTCACCTGGCTGTTGTTGAATTCGAAGCTGACCCGTTTCCCGGTCCCCAGGAAATTGTTCTGGGAAACGCTGGCGTTGAATATGAGTCCCTGAACCTGGGAAAAGCCGATACCGGCACTCAGATTCCCCGAAGGCTGCTCGGTCACCGAATAGTTCAAATCGATCTGATCCAGCGTGCCGGGCACCTGGGGGGTTTCCACGTTCACCTCCTTGAAGAATCCCAGCCGCTGCAACCGGGATTTCGACAATTCGATCTGCGAGGTCTTGGCCAAAGCCGCCTCCATTTGCCGCATCTCCCGCCGAACGACCTCGTCCTGAGTGCGGGAATTGCCCTTGACATGGATGCGGCGCACGTAGATCCGCCGGCCCGGATCGACGAAGAACACCAGCTTGACCGTTTTTTTCTCGTCGTCGATCTCCGGTACCATGTTGACGTTGGCGAAGATATACCCCTCGTCACCCAGACGCGTGCTGATCGCCTCGCTGGTTTCCGTGGCCCGCTTGCGGGAAAACACCTCCCCGGGACCGAGCTTGACCAGCTTGACCAGTTCCTGGGGCGGGACGATCAGTTTTCCCGTCAGTTTGACCGATTCGAGCCGGTAGACATCCCCTTCGTCCACGTTGATGGTGATATAGATATGCCGTTTGTCCGGGGTGATGGCCACCTGGGTCGATCGGATGTCGAATTTCAGGTATCCCCGGTCCATGTAGTAGGAACGCAGACGTTCGAGGTCGGCAGCCAGCTTCTGCTTGGAATACTGGTCGTTCTTGGTGTAGAAGGACAACCAGCTCGTCGGTCCCAGCTCGAACTGGTCCAGCAGGGTTTCGTCATCGAAGGCCCGGTTGCCCACGATATTGATCTTCTTGATCTTCGCCACCTTGCCCTCGGCGATCTGGATGAGGATCGCCACCCGATTGTGGGTGATCGGGGTGACCTCGGTCTTGATGGTCACCCCGTACTTCCCGTGGCTGAAATACTGACGGCGCAGTTCGCTTTCGATTTTCTCCAGCAGCCGGCGGTTGAATATCCTGCCCTCGGCGAGCCCGACGCTTTCCAGGGCCTTGAGCAGATCCTTGGTTTTGATGTCTTCGTTGCCGGTTATCTTGATGGCCGCGATGGAAGGACGCTCGACCACCTCGACGACCAGGACGTCGCCGTCGCGCCAGAAGCGGATGTCTTTGAAAAATCCGGTACGAAACAGAGCCCGGATAGCGGCGGCCACCTTCTTTTCATCGATCCGGTCGCCCGGGCGGACCGGCAGACGATTGAACACCGTACCCGCCGACACCCGCTGCAGACCACGGATACGGATGTCCTCCACGACGAAAGGCTCCCAGGCGAACACCGTGGACGACCACAGCAGGACCAGCCACAACAAGGTTCGTAGGTGGGTCATTCCGGAAGGGGGGAAAGGCGGGCTGGAATGGCTATTGCCGGACTTCCTTTTCCAATTGTTCCAGGCTGATGTGACGGACATCCTTGCCCTTGACGTAGTAGATCAGATACTCACAGATGTTGCAGCTGCGATCCCCGATGCGCTCCAGCGAGCGGGCCGACCACATGATGTCCAGGGCCACCGGAATACAACGGGCGTCCTCCATCATGTAGGTGATCTGCTGGCGGATGATGCTCTCGTATTCCTTGTCGACGACCTTGTCCTCCCCCACCACCTTGAGGGCCAGTTCGACGTCGATACGGGCGAAGGCGTCCAGGGCGTCGTGGAGCATGGAACGCACCTGGCCGGCCAGCTGCTCCAATTCGCTCAACTGATTCTTCTTGGGATAACGGGTGCTGAGATCCAGGGCCTGGCGGGCGATACGCCGGGCTTCGTCACCGATCCGCTCCAGGTCGGTGATGGTCTTGATCACCGCCAGCACCAGGCGGAGATCGCGGGCCGCCGGCTGCCGCCTGGCCAGGATCTCGGTGCATTTCTCATCGATCTCCACCTCCATGGAGTTGACCTTGTAATCGTTGGCGATGACTTCCTCCGCCAGGGCGATATCGTTTTCGAGCAAAGCCTTGACCCCATCGGCGACCTGTTCTTCCACCAGTCCACCCATCACCAGAACCCGGTGGCGCAGATCCGCCAATTCCTGTTCGAACTGCCTGGAGATGTGATGATGCACTGTTTCTTCCGGCATGCTGGCCCCCTTGCCCGCAAGATGAAATCGTGGCCCATTGTATGCCGTTCGCGGTGGTTTCTCAATCGACGATCAACCGGCGCAGCAGCGATTCCGCCCGCTCACGATCGGGGAAGCGGGGATGAGCCTTCAGCAAAGACCGGAGTTCCCGGACGGCCTCTTCTTTTCTCCCCGCCCGACCGAGGACTTCGGCCAGATGCAGGCGGATGGTGGGCAGATGGGGGGCCTTGATGCTCGCTTCCTGTAGCAGCGTCAAGCCATCTTTGAGTTTGCCTTGCTGCACGTAGACCCAGCCGACCGTATCGAGCATCTCTGGCCTGCCCTGGGCGATCTCCGCCAGTTTTTCGGCGGTTTCCAGGGCCCGGGGGTCGCCTTTCTCCTGATACAGCCAGGCCAGATTGTTGAGGGCGACGGCAACGTCCGGCTGTATCTGGAGCAGCCGTTCGTAGGCCTCGATCGCCGCATCGGTCTCCCCATCCTGCTGATAACCCATCGCCAGTATCAGCCAGCTGCCGGTATCCCGGGGGAATTTTTCGAGCCATTGCCGAAGAACGGCGGTGGCGGCTTCACGGTCCCCCTTGCGCCGGTAGAGCTGATACAGACGCCGGGCGCTCGCGGCCGACGGCGTGACCCGGTGGGCCTTCTCGAAGGCGGCCAGGGCCCGGTCGTCCTGCTTCCGGGCCAGAGCGATCTCCCCTTCCCAGAAATGGCCCTCGGCCCGTTCGGGAAATCGTTTTTGCAATTCCCGGGCCGCCGTCTCGGCCTGGTCCCACCGTTCCAGTTTCGCCAGCAAACGGACCCGATCGACCGCGGCGGGCAGGAAATCCGCCCTGAGGGCCAGGGCTTGCTCCAGTTCGGCCAGCGCCGCACTGTCGTTCCGATCTTTTTCCAGAGCCACGGCCAATAGACGATGGGCCGAGGGATCCTTCGGCACCCAAGCGACCAGTTTACGCAGCGTGGCCACCGCGCTGGCGGTCTGTCCCGCCGCCAATTGCGCCTGTCCCAGCAGTTGCAGGGCGCGGGGATCGTCGGGATGGTGTTCCAGCGCCTGGCGCAGAATACCGACCGCCTTCAGACCTTCGTTCCTGGCAAGGTGATAACGGGCCAGCATCAGGGCGGGCGCCAGCGCCTCGGGATTGCGCGCCAGAGCCTTTTCCAGATGAGCGGTCATCTTGGGATAGTCCCGCCGCGCCTCGGCCACCTGGGCCAGGCCGATCAAGGCTCCGAGATGGCCGGGCCGACGCTCCAGCACCTGGCGGTAATAGGTTTCCGCGCCGTCCAGATCGCCTTTTCGGAACCGTAGCCGAGCCAGATTCAGGGCGGCGGTGGCGTAGTCGGGGAACCGTTTCAGCAACTTCCGCCACTGGTCGGCCGCTCCCCGCTCGTCCCCCTTGGCCAGCAGGGCCGCCGCGATCAGATTGTAGGGCATGGGGTTGTCGGGCATCTTGGCGGCCAGTTTCCTGGCGTTCTCCAGCGCCTGGTCGAACCGCTTCTGTTTGATCTGGGCCAGTACCAGCATCACGTCCGCCTGCACCAGTCCCGGGTCCAGGGAAACGGCCTGCTCCAGCTGTGTGACGGCACCGGCCAGGTTGCCGGCGGCGATCTCCCCCAGAGCCAGCTGGGCCCGGATGGCGGCCGCATCCGGAGCCAGTTCCGCCGCCCGGGTCAACAATTCCGTCCCCTTGTCGAACTGGCGCGCCTGCAGATAAGCGCTGCCCAGCAGGGCGAGCAACTGAGGATCGTTCCCGTGACGGTCGAGGAAGGGCCGCAACAGGTCGATGGCGTCCTGGGGCCGTTTCCGCTTCATCTTCACCGCGGCGAGCAGCTTGACGGTCGGCAGGTGACCCGGTTGGAGACGATGCACCGATTCCAGGTATTCCTCCGCGGCCGCCAACTCGTTCTGGCGGTAGGCGATGATGCCCAGCAACAACTTGCTGGGCGTATGGCGGGGAATCCGATTGACCACCTGGATCAGCGCATCCTCGGCCGCCTGCAGATCACCCTTGCGAAACGCCAGCAGCCCTTTCAGATACAGGGCCATGGGGACCGACTTCGCCAAGGCGAAAACCCGGTCCAGATCCTTGCCCGCGGCATCCAGATCCCCCTTGGCCAGATACATCGCAGCCCTTCCCAGCAACGCGCGGATGTCGCGGGGCTGCTTTTCCAGAGCGGCATCGAAGGCGACCAAGGCCTGATCGATCTCCCCCCGCCGGCGATGGGCCTCGGCCGTCAGCAAAAGGGCCTCGACATTGTCCGGATCCTGGTCCAGCACCTCCTCGCTGAGCGCCAGCACCCGATCCCACTCCCGCTGCATCAGCGCCAGCCGCGCCAGCCCCACCTTGGCCTCGACATTGCGGTCGTCCAGTTGCAGGGCCCGTTCGAAGGCCTGTTCCGCCTGGTCGCGCTGATCCAGGAAAAGATGAGCCTGGCCCCGCAGGGCGACGATGTCCGCCTCGAGGCGGTCTTCGAACGACTCCCGGGGCTCGATCCGTTGCAGCACTTTTTTCGGCTGGCGCTGCAACAGATAGGCCTTGGCCAGGGGAACCGACCAGCGCTTCGGATCGACCTGGAGATCCCGCGCCTTTTCCAGCTCCTTGACGGCCCCGGGACCGTCGCCCAATTCCAGGTAGGCCTTGCCGAGCAACAGGCGGGCCTCCCCGTTGAGGGGCTGGTCGCGCAGCAGGTTCTTCAGCTGGATGACCGCCGCCCTGGTCTCGCCGCGCTGCAAGTACGCCTTGGCTTCCTCCAGGTATCGGGAGGGCTCCTCGGCCAGGGCGCCCAGGGAAGCGAACAGGCCCAACAGCAAAATAATTCTCGTCATGCTTTGACCTTGAGGTTGTATTTGTTCAACAGGGCATACAGGGTGGGACGGGTGACGTCGAGGATCTCGGCGGCCCGGGCCACCCGGCCTTCGGCTTCGCTCAGGGCCGCCGCCAGCGCCTGGCGTTCGGCCTGTTCCCGGGCTTCGCGCAGGGTCGGCAACCGGCGGCCGCCGTCCTCGACCAGCTTCAGGTCGGCGGGCTCCACCTTCGGCCCCCGGGCCAGGGCCACGGCGGTTTTCACCCGGCTCTGCAGCTCTCGGACGTTGCCGGGCCAGTCGTGGGAGGCCAGCGCCGCCAGGGCCGCTTCGCTGAAATCGAGCAGATTGCGCTTCAGTTCCCGGTTGAAGCGATGGAGGAAGGCCCGGGCCAGGACCGGGATGTCCTCGGGCCGTTCCCGCAAGGGCGGCAGTTCGATGACGGTTTCGTTGAGACGGTAGAACAGATCGCGGCGGAACCTTCCTTCGGCGATCAACTGCTCCAGATCCTGATGGGTGGCGCAGACGATGCGCACGTCCACCGGAATCTCGCGCCGGCCGCCGATACGCTCGATCACCCGCTCCTGGAGAAAGCGGAGCAATTTTGGCTGTAACGCCAGGGGCATGTCGCCGATCTCGTCCAGGAACAGGGTGCCGCCCGAGGCCATCTCCACCTTGCCGATGGTTTGTTTCCGGGCGTCGGTGAAGGCGCCCTTCTCGTAGCCGAACAATTCCGCCTCCAGGAGATTTTCCGGTATGGCGGCGGTGTTGATGGCGACGAAGGGGCCGTCGCGGCGCGGGCTGAGGGCGTGGATGGCGCGCGCCATGACCTCCTTGCCGGTCCCACTCTCGCCCAGGAGCAATATGCTCAGATCCGTCGGCGCCAACCGCTCGATCAGCCGGCAGATCTCCAGCATCTGGGGGTTGGCGGCGATCACCCCGTCGAGAGGATGGTTGACCGTGATCCGGGACAACTTACGGTTTTCCTCCTCCAACTCGTAAAGGCGGAAGGCCCGGTCCACCACGAAGGCCAGCATGTCCGGCTCCACCGGCTTCTGATAGAAGTCGTAGGCCCCGGCCCCCACGGCGCGCACGGCGTTGTCGAGATCGTCGTTGCCGGTGATGACGATGACCTTGGTCGAAGGTGACAGCTTCAGGATTTCCTCCAGGACGGCGAACCCTTCCGAAACACCCCCCGGATCCGGCGGCAGCCCCAAATCCAGGGTCACCACCGCCGGCTCGGCTTTCTTCACCACCGCCAGGGCCGATTCCCGGTCACCGGCGGTCAAGACCTTGTACTTCTCCGCAAAGCTCCACTTCAGTTGGCTCTGCAGCCCCGGATCGTCCTCCACCACGAGCAAAACCGGCCGATTCAAGCTGTCACCCTCCCGTCGTTTCGTTCTTCGGACACGTCAACCGCCAGAGGCAAAATGAAACGGAAGCAGCTCCCTTTCCCGGGAACGCTGTCCACGGTCAGATCACCGCCGATTTCCCGGATGTATTCGCGGCTTTCGTAAGCGCCGATCCCCATGCCGCTCAACCCTTTGGTGGTCTCGAAGGGTTTGAACAGGCGCCGGCGCACGAAATCGGCGTCCATGCCGCAACCGTTGTCTTCCACTTCAACTATAGCCTGATCGCCCTGATCCAGGAGGCTGACCCGGACCCAGCCGTTCTTGCCCGCCGCTTCCTGGGCGTTCTGAACGATGTGTTCGAACGCCGACGCCAGCCGGTCCGGCTGGGCCAGGACGAACAACTCCCGCCGGGCCCGGTTGCGGAACTGGGGACGGGGCAGTTGGCTGGCACGGGCCGCGCTCACTTCCTGAAGCATCAGCGGCAACGACACTTTTTCCCTGCGTTTCTCCGCCCCCATGTTTTTCAGCTGGGACAGCAGACGTTCCATCTTGCCCACCGCGTGTTCCACGGTGTTCATGGCGTCACGGACGAATTCGGGATTGCCGGCGTGGCGATCCGCGTTGCGGACCACCAGGGACAATTGGGCGATCAGGTTCTTCAGGTCATGGACCACGAAGGCGGCCAGGCGGTTGAAACCCTCGAACTGACGGGCCTCCAGCAAACGGCGCGAGGTTTCCTCCAGCGCCAGGAAGCCGGCCGCCTGGCGCCCGGCGGTCTTGAGGATGTCGATCACTTCCCAGTTGCAGTCGAAGCGGGCCCGGGGACGCTCCAGCAGGACCACGCCCCACAGCTCCGCACCGCAAAAGAGGGGGATCAGCAGCCAGGCGTTGGGACGCTGCCTCAGCCATTCAGGAACCGGCAGCCCTTCGTACAATTCCGGCAGCCGGCTCAGCTCCTCGAAATCGATGACCCAACCGTGTCGCTGCATGAAGCGGAGAACGGGGTCCTGCGCCTCCAACCAGGGAATCTCGCCCTGGGGCTCGCCCCAATCGTCCCGATGCAGATAGCGGCCGCTGTCGCTTTTGATCCACAGGCTGCCGGCGGGACTTTCGACCAGATCCGCCAGGGCCCGGATCACCCGTTCCCCCAGGGGGCTCCGGTCATTCGGCTCCGACAGCGCCTCGGTGATGCGCAGCCACTCCTTGCGGTAATCGTAGCGGTAGTTGAAAAAGTGCTTGTTCAGAAACACCCGCAGGCGGGCCCGCATCTGTCCGGAAAACAACAAGACCAACAACAGCAGGAAAGCGCCGACCAGGAAGGTCACCTGGAGAACCCGTCCCCACTCCCCGCCGTAGAAGCGCACGTAGTAGCCGGCGGAGGCCATCACCAGCAGATACAGCCCGGCCCCCACGACTGCCGCGGAATGGAACACCACGTCGCGGGACACGAACGTCTCCACCGACCAGGTGGGATTGCGCGCCGCCGTGACCGCCAGCAACGGCACCAGCAGGGCTGCTATCAAGCCGCGGGCGGCCCAGAGATCGGGATTGAAACGCCGGAACAACAGCGCATCGGCATACAGGTAGAATTCGTAGGCGAACAACCCTCCCAGGGCCAGACAGAGAAACTTGATATACCAGCGCTTGTCCGGACGGGTGTTGCGATAGAGCTGTTCGACGGCCGTCAGACCCGCCAGGACCAGCAGCAGCTGGCCCATAATCTGCAGCTTGGGAAAGGGCGACCGGAGCCAGCCACTGTGGAGCCAGAAGCCGCCCCAGGCAGAAAGGATCAGCACCCCGCCCAGCCCGCAGGCGAGATACAGGAGTCCGCGTCCGATCCGGTCCGCGGTCAGATCCCGCGGCAGCAGGCACCAGAGAAAAAGCAGCCACAGGGAAACGTGCACCGCTTCCAGAGTCCAGATCCAGCCGAGCGACAGGTTTCCGTAGGCCAGATACCAGGCGTTGACCCCGGCCCACACCACCATCCCGGCCGAGGCCAGTAACAACAGGCCGCCCGGCAGACGCCCCCGCCAGGAAGCGAGCAGGAGCAGGACGAGGATGAAAAAGGCCCCCGCACCGATGGTATAGCTGATCGCCCCGACCAAGGTGCTCATGATCAGCGGGCCCCCTTGCCCCATAACACCACTTCGACCGTGCGCAGCAGGATCAGGAAATCCAAAAACAGACTGTAGTTCTTGACGTAGTAAAGATCGTACTGCAACTTTTCCAGGGTGTCGGCCTCGTTTTCGGCATAGGGGTAGCAGACCTGGGCCCATCCGGTGATACCCGGCTTGACCCGGTGGCGCTCGGAATAATAGGGGATGGTCTCGGCGAATCTTTCCACGAATTCGGGGCGCTCCGGGCGGGGACCGACGAAGCTCATGTCGCCCCGCAGGACGTTCCACAGCTGGGGCAGTTCGTCGATGCGGGTCTTGCGGATGAAGCCCCCCACCCGGGTGATCCGATCGTCGTTGCGGCTGGCCATCCGGACCCCGTCTTTCTCCGCATCCGGGCGCATGCTCCGGAACTTGATGACCTGGAACAATCGCCAGTCGGCCCCGACGCGGGTCTGGCGGTAAAAGATCGGATGACGACCCCGGCATTCCACGGCGATGGCAACGGCGGTGGCCAGCATGATCGGCCAGCTGACCAGCAGCAGAGCCATGCTCGCGGCGATGTCGAACAGCCGCTTGACCAGCATGCTGCTTCGCATGCGAAAACCGTCGGAAAACACCAGCCAGCTGGGATGAAGGCAATCGATCTTGACGATGCCCGCCTCCCGCTCGAAGAAGGTGAGCAGGTCCACCACGTCGAAGCCGCTCATCTTGCAGTCGAGAATCTCCTCCACCGGAAATCCCCCGCGCCGGTCGTCGGGGGCCACCACGATTTCGTCGATGTCCTCCCGTTCGGCATAGGCCCCGATGGGGCTGTCCAGTTCCAGAAGGCGGTCCGAAGGCACCTGGCAGGTTTCGTTGCCCATGCGCACGAAACCGACGAAAGTGAGGTTGCCGTAGGGGACGCGGCGTTCGAAATCAAGGATGCGGCGGGCGTTTTCCCCGGCCCCCAGCACCAGGATGCGGCGCTTGAGCCGGCGGCTGTCCACCAGGCGGTGGAACAGGTAACGCAGAACCAGGGTGGCGAAAAAGGAAAACAGCAGGGCGAAACCGAAGATGCCCCGCCCGATGAACAATTCGGGAAAGGTGTAGAAAAACAGACTCATCACCAGCGTGGCCAACACGATGCTGACAAGCAGGCGCAAGACCAGGTTGGCGACGCTCCACTGGGTGGAACGCTGGTACAGACCGGCGCTGACGTTGCCGATGATCATGGTGACGGCGAACAGCCCGGCCACGATCCACCAGTCGTTCTCGATGCGCCAGTCGCTGCTGCGTAGAAAACGCAAACTGCCGCCGATGAAGATGGCGGAAAGATAGATGGCGAATTCCGACAGCAGCAGCCCTAGATAGGCGGTGGAAATGTAATGACGGAATATACGGATCGTCGGCATGGTCTGAACGGTTGCTTTGTTACGGCCTTCCGTTGGCGAGATTTATGCTAACAAAAAAACTCCTGGCTGCGCACGATTTCACAGGGCTTCATAGCCGTGCGCCTTCAAGCCCCAACCGAGCAGGGACAACATCTTGCCATCGGTGCGCCGCAGTCGGCCGCTTAGGATTTGCGCAAGACGACGGTAAAAGCGGGCGGCCGTTTCCGGATGGCTCTCCAGAAAGTCTCGCAGGACCTCGAGGGGAACGACCGCCACCATCCCGTCGGTGACACCAACGACGCTGGCCACATGAGGCTCACCGTCCAGGAGCGCCAGTTCCCCGAACACGTCGCCGGCTTCCAGAATCTGGTAGCCGGGGCGGATTTTCCGCCCTGCCAGAATCACGGTTCCGGTCACCTGGACCCGCCCCTCCAGAAGGACGAACACGTTCCCACAGCGCTCCCCTTCCCTTACAATGGTCTCATTGACCCGGAACCTGCGGCGGCGCCAGTGCTCTCCTTCGAGCAAGGTCCCACTGTCGATCAACAGCTCCTTCAGCATCATGCCTCGCTTTCGTCATGAACTACCTTAAAAATAGATGCAAATGCTCTATGCTTCTTACTGACCACCGGTCCCTCCGGTCAGAGGGGGCGGAAGAGTCAATCGACGGGTATCGAGATGCCCGCCCGCGATCGATCAACGCTCGTCCCACCGGGACCTGACGCATCATCGGGAGGTTTTATGTTGTCGCTGGAAAACGCCAAAATCGCCGTGGTCGGACTGGGGTACGTAGGCCTGCCCCTGGCGGTCGAATTCGGCCGCATCTACCCGACGGTCGGTTTCGACATCAACCGCAACCGGATCGAGGAACTGAAGCGCGGCATCGACCGGTCGCTGGAAGTGGATCCGGAAGATCTCCGACGCGCCGAGAACCTACGTTACACCGCCGATCCCGAGGATCTGGCCGGCTGCAATGTCTTCATCGTCACGGTCCCGACTCCCATAGACAATCACAAGCGGCCGGACCTGCAACCGCTGATCTCCGCCAGCGTCACCGTGGGTAAGGGCCTCAAACCCGGCGACGTGGTGGTGTACGAATCCACCGTCTATCCCGGTGCCACCGAGGAGGTGTGCGTTCCGGTGCTGGAGCGGGAATCCGGACTGCGGTTCAATCGGGATTTCTACGCCGGCTACAGCCCCGAACGCATCAATCCCGGCGACAAGCAGCACCGCCTGACCAACATCGTCAAGGTCACTTCCGGCTCCACCCCGGAGGCGGCGGATTTCGTGGACCGCCTTTACAAGAGCATCATCACCGCGGGCACCCACCGGGCCAGCAGCATCAAGGTGGCCGAAGCGGCCAAGGTCATCGAAAACACCCAGCGCGACGTCAACATCGCCTTGATCAACGAACTGGCGGTACTGTTCAACAAGCTGGGTCTGGACACCCTGGAAGTGCTGGAAGCGGCCGGCAGCAAGTGGAATTTCCTGCCTTTCCGTCCCGGTCTGGTCGGCGGCCACTGTATCGGCGTCGATCCCTACTATCTGACCCACAAGGCCCAGGAGATCGGCCACCATCCGGAAATCATCCTCGCCGGCCGCCGCATCAACGATTCCATGGGTGAATACGTGGTTGCCCGGGTGGTGAAGCTGATGAACCAGCGCCGGATTCATGTCTGCCAGGCCAACGTGCTGATCCTGGGCATCACCTTCAAGGAAAACTGTCCCGACATCCGCAACACCCGGGTCATCGACATGATCCGGGAACTGGAAACCTACAACGCCCGGGTGGATGTCCACGATCCCTGGGCCCATGGCGACGAAACCCGGGCCGAACTGGGCATCGACCTGGTCGCCCAACCCCGCAAAGGACACTACGACGCCATCATCGTGGCCACCGGACACGATCAGTTCAAGGCCATGGGGGCGCAGGCCATCCGGGAACTGGGCAAACCCGAGGCGGTGCTGTTCGACGTCAAGGGAATCCTCCCCAAGGATCAGGTGGACGGACGGCTATGAAAATTCTGGTAACCGGCACGGCCGGCTTCATCGGTTCCTTCGTGGCCCATCGACTCCTGGATCGGGGAGACGAGGTCGTCGGCATCGACAACGTCAACGATTATTACGACGTCACCCTCAAAGAGGACCGGCTGGCCCGCCTCAAGGCCCGTCCCGGCTTCACCGAAATCCGCGCCAGCCTGGAGGATCGTGCCGCGATCGAGGCGGCCTTCCGGCGTCACCGTCCCCGTCGGGTGATCCATCTCGCCGCCCAGGCCGGGGTGCGCTATTCGCTGGAGAACCCCCATGCCTACATCGACGCCAACCTGGTGGGATTCTGCAACATTCTGGAAGCCTGCCGCCACCACGAGGTCGAGCACCTGGTCTATGCCTCCTCCAGTTCGGTGTACGGCGCCAACAGCCGGATGCCGTTTTCCGTCCACCACAACGTGGACCATCCGGTGAGCTTGTACGCGGCCACCAAGAAGGCCAACGAACTGATGGCCCACACCTACAGCCATCTGTACGGCCTGCCGACCACCGGATTACGCTTCTTCACGGTCTACGGCCCCTGGGGAAGACCGGACATGGCCCTGTTCAAATTCACCCGCAACATCCTGGCGGGACGCCCTATCGACGTGTACAATCACGGCCGGCACAAACGGGATTTCACCTACATCGACGACATCGTCGAAGGCGTGGTGAAGACCCTGGATCACGTGGCGGCGCCCAACCCTGACTGGAACGGGGACCGGCCCGACCCGGGCACCAGCAGCGCCCCCTACCGCATCTACAACATCGGCTGCCACAATCCCGTGGAACTGATGCGCTTCATCGAAGTCCTCGAGGAAGCCTTGGGAAAGAAAGCGGAAAAAAATTTCCTGCCGATGCAGAAGGGCGACGTGCCGGCGACCTATGCCGACGTCACCGATCTGATGGCGGAAGTCGGTTACGCGCCTACTACCCCCATCGAGGTGGGCATCGGCCGTTTCGTGGCCTGGTACAAGGACTATTACGGCATCGATGCGTGACGTTCCCCTACTGGGTTTCGCCGCCTTCAGCGGCACCGGCAAGACCACCCTGCTGACACGCCTGCTGCCCCTGCTTCGGGAACGGGGGCTGCGGGTTGGCGTGATCAAACACGCCCACCACCGCTTCGACATCGATCAGCCGGGCAAGGACAGCCACCGCCTGCGCCAGGCCGGTGCCAATCCGATCATGGTGGTGTCCAGAAGACGGCGCGCCGTCATCCACGAATACCCGGACCGGGGCGAGGTGAATCTGTTCGATCAGCTTCCCTATCTGGGCGAGGTGGAACTGGATTTGATCCTGGTGGAAGGCTTCAAACACGCTCCCATCGCCAAGATCGAGCTCCACCGTCCCCGACTGGGCCATCCGCTGCTGTTCCCCGACGACCCGCACGTCATCGCCGTGGCCACCGACGCACCGCTGGCCGTCCCCTGTCCCCTGCCCCGACTGGACCTCAACCGGCCTGACCGGATCGCCGAGTTCATCCTCCATGACTTCCTTCGCTGACGATCCTTGCCGGGGCGGCCTGCTGCCGCTGGAGACGGCGCTGGCGCGGATCCTCGGCGCTATCGATCCCCTGGACGCCGGCGAATGGCTCGACCTGCGCCTGGCCGCAGGCCGTGTTCTCGCCCACGACGTCCACGCACCCGCCGACCTGCCGGCGTTCACCAATGCCGCCATGGACGGCTATGCCGTAGTCACGGCAGGACTGGCGCCGGAGACTCCCCTGACCCTGGTCGGCCGCGCTCTGGCCGGCAAACCCTTCGCCGGGACACTGTGCCCCGGCCAGTGCGTGCGCATCTTCACCGGGGCGGCGGTTCCCCGGGGCGCCGATGCGGTGGTGATGCAGGAGGCGGTCCGACGGGAGGGAAACCGGATCTATCTCCAGCACTTGCCCCAGCCAGGGGAAAACATCCGTCCCGCCGGCGGCGATGTCCGGCAAGGGGAACGGGTTCTGCGCCGGGGTGACCGCCTGGCGGCGGCCCAGTTAGGGTTGCTCGCCGCTCTGGGTCTCCCCACGGTCCACGTCTTCCAACGCCCCCGGGTGGCCTACTTCTCCAGCGGCGACGAATTGGCCCCCCTCGGCACCCCGCTGGCGCCAGGCCGAATTTACGACAGCAATCGCTACAGCCTGTACGGCCTGCTGCACCCCTTGCCGGTCACCCCGGTCGATCTGGGACGACAACCGGACGATCGGGAGCGGCTGGCCGCCTGCCTGGCGCAAGCCGGAGAGCAGTTCGACGTCGTCGTCAGCACCGGCGGGGCTTCGGTCGGCGAAGCCGATCTGCTGCGCCAGGCCCTGACCCGGATGGGGGACCTGCACCTGTGGCGTATTGCCGTCAAACCCGGCAAGCCCCTCATCTTCGGCCGTATCCGGCGGGCCTGGTATTTCGGTCTGCCGGGCAACCCGGTCTCGGTGCACGTCACCTTCAGCCAGATCGTCCGCCCGGCCCTGTGGCGTCTGGCCGGCGGCCGGCCGTTCCGGCCGCTGCGCCTCCAGGTTCCCTGCCGCAACCGGCTCCGCAAGGCAGCGGGAAGGCTGGAATTCCAGCGCGGCCGCCTGATCCTTGGCGGTGACGGAAACTGGCAGGTCGAAGGGCTGACGGGGCAGGGATCCCACCAGCTGACCACCCTGGCCCAGGCCAACTGCTACATCGTTCTGCCGGCGGAAAGCACCGGAGCCGACCCCGGCGACGTGGTGGAAGTCGAACCGTTCGAGACCAGCATCTTTCATGACTGAGGGGCTGTTCATCACCGGGACCGACACCGGGGTCGGAAAAACATGGGTGGGTTGCGCCCTGGCGGAGGCGCTGCGCCGGCGCGGGATGCGGCTGCAGGTTCGCAAGCCGGTGGAAAGCGGCTGCCCGGAAACGGGAGATGGACTCCTCCCCCAGGACGCCCTGGCGCTGCGGAACGCCGCCGCCGCCCCGGAACCCCTGGAGCGTATCTGCCCTTACCGGTTCCGCACCCCGGTATCCCCGGCCCGGGCGGCCGAACTGGAAAGACGGCCGCTCACCCTGGCGGCGCTGGCCGCCGCCTGCCGCCCCCTGCCCGGTCACTGGCTCCTGGTGGAGGGCGCCGGCGGCTTCTATTCCCCCCTGGCGGCGGACGGGGTCAACGCCGATCTGGCCGAGGCCTTGAAGCTACCGCTCCTGGTGGTCGCGCCGGACCGTCTGGGCGTGCTCAGCGCCATTCTGCTGACCCTGGAGGCCGCGGAGCGGCGCGGCCTGACCACCGCCGCCGTTTTCCTCAACCGCATCGCTCCGCCCCCTAGAGAACTGGACAACGTGGCCGAACTGCGCCGCTGGGCCGGGGTGCCGGTGGTCCGGGAGGTCGAGGCGCTGATCGGCCTGTTATCGGGCTAGACCGTTTCCGGCTTGCGGTCCCGGAGCAGCAGATTGTGCACCGCCGCCTTGGGCGGCAGCCCCTGATAGAGAATGGCGTGGACCTGTTCCACGATCGGCATCTCGACCCCTAGGCGGCAGGCCAGGTTCCACACCAGACGCGCGGTGAGGATGCCTTCGATCTCCTGGCCGATTTCCGCCTTGACGGCTTCGACGGACTTTCCCTGCCCGAGTCCCAGACCCAGACGCCGATTGCGGGACTGGTCGTCGGTGCAAGTCAGTATCAGATCGCCGACGCCCGCCAGCCCCATCAGGGTCTTCGCCCTGGCCCCCATGGCCTCCCCCAGACGCATCATTTCCGTCAGCCCCCGAGTGATGAGAGCGGCACGGGCGTTGGCTCCGAATCCCATGCCATCGGAAACCCCGGCGGCGATGGCCAGGACGTTCTTGACCGCTCCGCCCAGTTGCACCCCGATGAGATCGTCGTTGGTATAAGCACGGAAGAAGTCGTTGTGGAACAGTTCGGCCACCGCGGCGGCATAGTCCGGATCGGGGGAAGCGACGGTGATGGCCGTGGGCAGACCGCGCATCACCTCGCAGGCGAAGGTGGGACCGGACAGGGCCGCCATCATGACTCCTTCACCCAGGATCTCCTCCACCACCCGATGGAGCAGTCGACCGCTGGACGGATCCAGCCCCTTGGTGCCCCAGGCGATCCGGGGTCGGGATGACACCAGGGGACGCAGTCGCTTCAGGCAGTCGGCGAATCCGTGGCTGGGCACCGCCAGCAGCAGCAAATCCCGGCCTGTCACCGCCCGGGCCAGCTCGGCTTCGAACACGATGGAGCGCGCCAGCGGCATCCCCGGCAGATAGCGGTCGTTGCGCCGGGTTCGGGCCAACGCTTCGACGTGCGCCGGATCGATGTCCCACAGGGTCACGTCGAAACCGTTGCCGGCGATCACCTGGGCCAGCGCCGTTCCCCAGGAGCCGGCTCCCAACACACAGGCGGAACGGAGCCGTATCGGGGTCTCAGTTGGGCTTGGCACCGCTCTGCTGGGCTTCCTGCTGCATCTTCTGGGCGTAGATGGCCTCGAAATTGACCGGCGGCAGAACCATGGGCAGGAAACCGCCCTTCATGGAGAGGTCGGAAACCACTTCTCTGACGTAAGGGAACAGGACGTTGGGACAATAAATCCCCAGCAGCGGCCCCAGCTCCTCCTGGGCGAATCCCTGGATGGCGAAGATACCCGCCTGGACCGCTTCCACCAGATAGGCGGTCTTTTCTTCCAGTTTCACCGTCACCGTCACCGTCAGGGTGACCTCGTAGAGCTCCTCCTGAAGCTTCCGGGCATTACTGGAGAGGTTGAATTCGACGTGCGGCTCCCACTTGAGGCGGAAAATGTCCGGGGAATTGGGGGTCTCGAAGGAGACGTCCTTCAGATAAAGCTTTTGAATCGCGAACTGTTTTTCTTCGGCCATGTTCGATCCTTAGGTCTTCTTCGGTTTGGTCGCCGGCAAATTGGCGTCTTCCCATGCCGTCATGCCGCCCTTGAGCATATAAACTCTGGTAAAGCCCGCTTTGACCAGTTTCTTGCAGGCCGCCGGGGAACGGGTTCCCGACTGACAGGTGACGATGACGGGCCGGTCCTTGAACGAAGCCAGCTCTTCCAGCCGCTTGTCCAGCTCACCGAGCGGAATCAACCGGGCATCGCCGATGTGCCCCTTGGCCCATTCCGGCGGCTCCCGCACGTCGACGACGACGGCGTCCTCCTGGTTGAGGAGCATGACCGCCTGCAGCGGACTCACGACCTGATACTTGCGCAACAGACTCTCCACCAGGTCGCGGAGTAACAACACCGTCACCACGGCGAAGGCGATGACCAGATAAAGATGATTGCCGATAAATTCCAAGAGACGCTCCATAACGCTCCCTTCCGTTGTCAATGGGCTTCCGTGATCCGCGGATCGTGGTGACAGAAAACCTCGCGGATCATTTCGATCAGCTTCAGGGTCCGGGGGTCGTCGATCCGGTAGAAAACCTTGTTGGCCCGCTTGTCGAAGGTCAACAATCCCTTCTGTCGTAGAATGGCCAGATGCTGCGAGACGTTGCTCTGGGTCGTTCCCACTTTTTCCACGATCTCCTGTACGCTGGTGGGACCACCGCCCAGGATGCAGAGAATCTTCAATCGCAGAGGATGGGACATGGCCTTCAGACAAGCCGCAGCCCGGACGATGTCTTCCTCATCGGCGATAGGTTGCTGAATCATAGGCACCTCGGCTATCAAACCCTCGCGGCATTTTCCGTTGGAGGCGCATCGTTCGCCATCCAATCGATCGTCCGACCGCGCCGTCGATCAGAATCGGCTATTATAACCCTTTTGACCGGTCGTGCTTCGCAAAAGCCCCGCAATCGATGTCGCAACACGGCCCGCTATCCCGCCTGTCCGTTCTGCTGTGCCTGGTTCTACCGGCCTTCCCCTGCCACGCGCAAAGCCGTGATCTCGACCGGCTCAACCGACGCATCGAACAGGTCAGCGCCGAAATGCGGCGGCTCCTGGGAGAAAAACAAGCGCAGGAAAAGAAATTGGCGGATCTGGAGAAGGAAATCGGCCGGATCGCCCTGGAACTGCGCCGCTTGAAAGAAAAAATCCGGCACTACCGGCGCCAGAGCCGGCAACTGGCCCAGGCGCTGAAACGACAACAACAATCATTGCAACGGCAACGCCGCCAACTGGCCAGCCTGCTCCGAACCGCCTACGCCCTCGGGCGCCGTCCCTCTCTGCAGCTGCTGTTGAACCTGGACGACCCCGCCGCCGCCGGCCGGGTGCTGACCTATTACCGTTACTTCAACCAGGCCCAGATAAAACGGATCGAGGCGGTCCGCCGGCGCCTGGCTGACATCCGCCGACTGCAGCGACAAATCGATACCGCCCGACAGCGACTCGACCGCCTGGCGGAGCAACAACGGCAGCGCCTGGTCCAACTGCAGACCACCCGCAAGCAACGCCGGCAACTGTTGGAGGAAATTCGGGGACGGCTGCAAGATCGTCAATCACGGCTGGCCAAACTACGCCAGGATCAACAGCGGCTGCAACGATTGCTTCAGGCGGTCGAGCGGAAGAACCGGGCGAACCAGGAAAGCGAAAGCCGGTCGTTTCCCGCACGCCGCCACGAGCTGCCGTGGCCGGTGGCGGGGCGCCTGGTCACCGACTTCGGCAGCAGACGGGGAACCGGGCGTTGGGAGGGAGTCGTGATCCGGGCCCCCGAAGACACGCCGGTGAAGGCCGTCCACCCAGGGCGGGTCATCTTCTCCGGATGGATGCCCGGTTACGGTCAGCTGCTGATCGTTCGTCACGATCATCATTTCATGACCCTGTACGCTTTCAACCAGACCCTGTTGAAAACGGTGGGAGACCGAGTCGAGGAAGGAGAGGTGATCGCCACGGTCGGCCGCAGCGGCGGCCGGGAAAGACCGGGGCTGTATTTCGCCATTCGCCGCGGCGGCCGACCGGTCGATCCCAAACACTGGTGCCGCCCGCCCCGAGGGGGTCGGGTAAAATGACGCCCGGTCAAAATATGTCATACTAATCCAGGTTACCGTTCACAACGGCTCCTGTTCGACAGATCATTTAAGGAAGAATCGATGCGCACGAAGACGAACCTCTTTCTGATCACCTTGGGGACGCTTCTCGGGGTTCTGCTCGGCACCTGCGGCAGCGTTTTCGCCGAGCGGGCGGCCCGTCAGGCTGATACGATCCCCTTCACCGAGTTGCGCACTTTCACCGAAGTGTTCAGCCGGATCGAAAGCGATTACGTGGAACCGGTCTCCGACAAGAAACTGCTGGAAAACGCCATCCGCGGCATGCTGTCGGGTCTCGATCCCCATTCCGCCTATCTGAATCCGGAAGAATACAAGGAGCTGCGAATCGGTACCACCGGCCAGTTCGGCGGCCTGGGCATCGAAGTGGGCATGGAAAACGGCTTCATCAAAGTCATCGCCCCCATCGACGACACACCGGCCCAGCGTGCCGGAATCAAGGCCGGCGACCTGATCATCCGCCTGGACGACAAGCCGGTCAAGGGCATGACCCTGCAGGAAGCGGTCAAGATCATGCGGGGCAAGCCGGGCACCGCGATCACCCTGACCATCGTGCGGGAAGGCGAGGACAAGCCCCTCAAGATCACCATCACCCGCGCCATCATCAAGATCAAGAGCGTCAAGTCCAGGATTCTGGAACCCGGCTACGGTTACGTGCGAATCACCAGCTTCCAGTCCCGCACCGGTGAACAGCTCCACAAAGCCATCGCCGACCTCAAGAAGGAAGGTGCGCTCAAGGGCTTGATCCTCGACCTGCGCAACAATCCCGGCGGGGTCCTGAACGCGGCGGTGGCCGTGAGCGACGCCTTTCTCGACCAGGGTAAGATCGTCTACACCGACGGGCGCATCGAGGAGGCCAAGATGGAATTCAAGGCCACTCCCGGTGACGTGATCGAAGGGGTGCCGATGGTGGTGCTGATCAACGCCGGTTCGGCCTCGGCCTCGGAAATCGTCGCCGGCGCGCTTCAGGATCATCGCCGTGCCATCATCATGGGTCAGAAATCCTTCGGCAAAGGCTCGGTTCAGACCATCCTTCCCCTCAGCAACGGCGGCGCCATCAAACTGACCACGGCGCGTTACTACACTCCCTCGGGCCGTTCCATCCAGGCCGAAGGCATCGTGCCCGACATCGTCCTGGGCATGGTCCGCTTGGAAACCATCGCCGAGGCGGAGGAGTTCAAGCCGGTCACCGAGGCCAGCCTGAACCGCCATCTGGAAAACGGCAGCCGGAAAAAGCGACCGGAAAGCAAGGAAGAAAAAGCACGTAAGGAAAACGAGGCCCTGCTGAAGGACTATTACCTCCACGAGGCACTCAACGTCCTCAAAGGAATCAACATCGTCAAGTCCCGACAGTGACGCCTGAAAGCGCCAAGGGGGCCCTGCGGCCCCCCTTGGCGGTCATCGTCCGGCGACCAGACGGCGCTGTCGGATCAGTCCCGGCCCGTCGGCGGCGGACTGGTATCTCACCGAGAAGGTCTCGAAGGCCCTGAGGACTTCCTCGAGGGATTCCGCTCCCCGGTATTCGAAGGCATCGACCCCCACTCTGGCCAGGTAATAGATCTGATCGGGAAGGAAGTCGCCAGCCACGCGGATCTCTCCGGCGTAGCGGTGGCGCTCCCGAAGCAATCGAGCCAGGGAAAACGCCCGCCCGTCGGTAAAGCGGGACAGTTCCAGCAGGATCAGCTGAATCCGGGGCAGATCCGGAACCAACCGTTGCAGCTCGTCCGGGGCTTCGCAGTCGAGGCGCACCCCGATTTCCCCGTCCCTGGCCAGCAGCGTTTCCCGCTCGACCAGCCAGCGGCCGAAGGGTACGGTCACCCGGCCGTTGGCCGGAATCTCCTCGTCGGTCAGGTGCGCCCAGGCATCCTCGACGATTTCCCGGTTCTTAATGATTCGCATAGACTCGCTCCTTGAAAGGTTGAACGCCGACGCGGCGCACCGTGGCCAGGAACGGTTCTTCCTCCATCCGCAAGTCCACATAGGTTCGGATGACGGCCTCGACGCTGTCGGCCACCCGGTCCTTGGCCACGGCGGGGCCCAGGCGCTCCCCCAGGGAGGCGTCGTCGGACGAAGAACCGCCCAGGGTGATCTGATACCACTCCTCGCCTTTCTTGTCGACCCCCAGAATCCCGATATGGCCGACGCTGTGATGGCCGCAGCCGTTCATGCAGCCGGACAGATTGATGCGGATGTCCCCCAGGTCGTAGAGATAATCCAAATCCTCGAAGCGTCGATAGATGTCGTGCGCCACGGAGATGGAACCGGCGTTGGCCAGGGCGCAATAGTGCAGGCCGGGGCAGCAGATCATGTCGGTGAGCTTGCCGATGTTGGCGGTGGCCAGATTGATCTCCCGCAGCGCCTGCCACAATTCATAGAGATCGGCCTGGCGCACGTCGGCGAAGACCAGGTTCTGGGTATGAGTGGTGCGGGTGACGCCGAAGCTGTATCGTTCCGACAACTCGGCCACCCGGTCGAGCTGCTCTGCGGTCAGGTCGCCGGGCGCCACCCCCGGCGGCTTGAGGGACAGAAACACCACCCGGTAGCCCGGAACCTTGTGTTCCACGGTGTTGTGACGGTACCAGGCGTCGAAGCCGCGATCTTCACGGCGCAAGTCGTCCCAGGTCCGTACCGGGGCGTCCGGGTCGTAATCGGGCCGAACGAAACGGGCCTGATACCAGCGGATGGTCTCCTCCTCGAGAGGGAAGTCGTCACGGATGGCGCGCCATTCCCGTTCCACCGCCTCACGGAACGCCTCGACCCCCATCTCCCGGACCAGGATTTTGATGCGGGCCTTGAACTTATTGTCTCGACGGCCGTACAGGTTGTAGACCCGCAGGATGGCCTCCAGATAGGTCAGCAGGTCCCGTTTGGGCAGGAACGGGCGGATCACCTGCCCGATGACGGGGGTGCGCCCCAGCCCGCCGCCGACGATGACCTCGAAGCCGACTTCCCCCGCCGGGTTCCTGAGCAGGCGCAAACCGATGTCGTGGACGCGCACCGCCGCCCGGTCTTTGGCGGCGCCGGTCACCGCGATCTTGAACTTGCGCGGCAGGAAGGCGAACTCCGGATGCAGGGTGGACCATTGACGGATGATCTCGCAGTAGGGCCTGGGATCCTCCACCTCGTCGGCGCAGACCCCGGCCAGAGGATCGGAAGTGATGTTGCGAATGCAGTTGCCGCTGGTCTGAATGGCGTGCATCTGCATGCTGGCCAAGTCTTCCAGAATCGCGGGGACGTCCTCCACCTTCGGCCAATTGAGCTGAATGTTCTGACGGGTGGTGAAGTGGACGTAACCTTTGTCATAGGTCCGGGCGATGTGGGCGACCATCCGCAGCTGGCGGGAGGCCAGATGACCATAGGGCACGGCGATGCGCAGCATGGGGGCATAACGCTGGATGTAGAGACCATTCTGCAATCTCAGGGGCAGAAATTGCTCCTCGGTCAGTTTGCCCTCGAAAAAGCGCCGTGTCTGGCCGCGGAACTGAGCTGCGCGTTCGTTCACCACAGTCTGGTCGAATTCGTCGTATTGGTACATGGCGTCCTCGGGCAATTCCTTAACTTGATGCTCAATTATCGCCCGATCCCTTATGAAAAAAAACAATAAAAAAGTGATAACGCTGAAACCAAAGGGAATATTCTGGCCCGCCACCTTCCGTGGAAGCGGGTGATGCGACCTGCGGCCCCCCAAGTGACCGGTGGCAAGCTGTTTCATCAGCAAGACTTCCGCAGCGGCGACAAAATTGCCTATCATATAAAACTATTTGTCCGTTATTTGCGCTCAACCACAACCAGAACTTTTAGGGGGTTATCTTGTTCAGGTTCATCTTCGCTCTCGTTGCTCTGCTCGCACTGCCCGGCCTTGCGGCCGCCTCTCAATGGGAGACTTTGGACATGGTCGCCACCGAACGCGGCCTGTACTGCCTTCTGATATTCATCATCGCCTACATCCTGGTGATGACGGAAGAATTCACCGAGCTTCGCAAGTCGAAGCCGGTCATCATCGCCGCCGCCATCATTTGGGGCGAGGTCGCCTACATGGCCGCCACCAAGGGACCGGAGAAGCTAGCGGAACTGGACGGGGCAATCGTCCATCATCTGGCGGAATACGCCGAACTGATGCTGTTCCTGCTGGTGGCCATGACCTACATCAACGCCATGGCGAACCGCAACGTCTTCGAGCGCCTGCGCTCCTGGCTGCTGAGCCGCAGCTTCGGCTACCGCAAGCTGTTTTGGATCACCGGCGTCATCACCTTCTTCCTGTCCGCGGTCGCCGACAACCTGACCTCCGCCCTGCTGATCGGCGCGGTGGTGCTGGCCGTGGGCAAGGACAACCCCCGCTTCACCGCCCTCGGCCTGATCAACCTGGTGATCGCCGCCAACGCTGGCGGGGCCTTCAGCCCCTTCGGCGACATCACCACCCTGATGGTCTGGCAGGCGGAAAAGGCCACCTTCTTCCAGTTCTTCGAGCTGTTCGTTCCTTCGGTGGTCAATTACCTCGTTCCCGCCGCAGCGATGCATTTCGCCATCCCCGACGAACAGCCCGAACAAACCCAGGGAGGGCTGGTACCGCTGAAGATCGGGGCATTGACCGTCTGCGGCCTGTTCGCACTCACCATCGCCCTGGCGGTGAGCTTCCGCCAATTCCTCCACCTTCCCCCCTTCCTGGGCATGATGCTGGGCTGGGGCATTCTTTCCCTTTTCGGCTTCTGGATCAAATTTCAGGAGGAACACCTGCCCGAGGAGCAGCGTTTCGATATTTTCGACATGGTCAAGGAGGCCGAGTGGGACACCCTGCTGTTCTTCTTCGGGGTGATCTTCTGCGTCGCCGGCCTCGACCATATCGGTTACATGGACCTGACCGCCGAATGGATGTACCAGGACCTGGGACCGACGGTGGCCAACATCCTGGTGGGTTTTCTGTCCGCCATCGTCGACAACATTCCGGTCATGTTCGCGGTCCTGACCATGGATCCGGACATGGACCTGTATCAATGGCTGCTGGTGACCCTGACCGCCGGCGTCGGTGGCTCGATGCTGTCCATCGGTTCGGCCGCCGGGGTGGCCCTGATGGGGATTTCCAAGGGGAAATACACCTTCTTTTCCCATTTGCGCTGGACACCGGCCATCATGGCGGGTTACTTCGCCAGCATCGCCGTGCACTACTGGATCAACGCCTCGTAAACGCCGGAAGCCCCCGCTCAGTCCCGGGCGGGGGCAGGCTGCAGCCAGCGGCGAAACCGCAGCAGCACCAGCAGGCCCGGCAGGGCGACGGCGGCACAGAACAGAAAAAAGCTCGTCCATCCCAGCCACTCGGCGAGCATCCCGGTGGGGGCGGCGACGATGACCCGGGGAATTCCCATCAGGCTGGACAACAAGGCGTATTGGGTCGCGGTGAAACGGCGGTCGGTCTGACTGGCCATGAAAGCGACGAAGGCCGCGGTTCCCATGCCGGCCGACAAATTCTCGAAGGTGACGACCCCGGTCAATCCCCCCAGGCTCGGCCCCCAGTGGGCCAGGACGGCGAAACCGGCGGTGGACAGCGACTGGAGGATACCGAACAGCCACAGGGCGGTGTAGATGCCCAGGTGCAGGATCAACAGCCCCCCGACCAGTCCGCCGACGACCGTGGCCCAAAAGCCGAACAGTTTCACCACGGCACCGATTTCCGTCTTGCTGAATCCCAGATCGAGATAGAACGGCATGGTCATGTGACTGGCCATGGTGTCGCCGATCTTGTAAAGCAGGATGAACAGCAGGATCCAGACGGCGTCCGGGCGGCGGAAAAATTCCCGGAACGGCCGGAGCACCGCCTGGGTCAGGGTCCGCGGGGTTCCCGGTTCCACCTTGGGTTCCCGGGCCCACAGGGTCACCAGGCCGCCGCTCGCCATCAACAAACCGCAGAGGGCGTAGACCCAACGGAAGCCGATGAAGTCGGCCAGGATCAGACCACCCCCGGAGGTCAGCAGCATTCCCAGACGGTAGCCGTTGACGTACAGCGAAGCGCCGAGCCCCTGCTCCAGGTCGGCCAGCGACTCGCGCCGGTAGGCGTCGATGAGAATGTCCTGGGTCGCCGACAGGAAGGTGACCAGCAGAGCGTACAGGGCCACTACCCACGGAGCCGAGGCCGGATCGACCCATCCCAGGCCGGCGATGGCCAGCGCCAAGGCGCATTGCACGATCAGGAGCCAGCCGCGCCGCCGCCCCAACCAGGGCAGGGTGAAGCGGTCGAACAACGGCGCCCACAGGAATTTGCCGGTGTAGGGCAGGCCCACCAGAGCGAACAGCCCGATGGTCGCCAGATCGACGCCGGACTCCCGCATCCAGGCCTGCAGCACCGAGCCGGTCAACAACAGGGGAAGCCCACTGTAGAAGCCCATGAAAAAGGCGACGGCCATCCGCCGGCTCAGCACGGTGCGCCAGCCGGCGGAAGCATCAGAAGGAATAGTCATATTCGATGATCAGCGGCGCGTGGTCGGAGAAACGCTGTTCCTTGTAGATTTCTACCCGGCGGATCCGATCCCGCAAGGAGGGGGAGACGATCTGGTAATCGATACGCCAGCCGACGTTCTTTTCCCAGGCCCGCCCCCGGTTCGACCACCAGGTGTATTGATCCGGCTCCCGATTGACCACCCGGAAGGCGTCGACCCAGCCCTCCTCGCCGAACAGCCGGTCCAGCCAGGCGCGCTCCTCGGGAAGAAAGCCGGAGCGTTTCTGATTGGCGCGCCAGTTCTTGATGTCGATCTTCTTGTGGGCGATGTTGAAGTCACCGCAGAAAACGTAATCCCGACCGCTGCGGGCGCAGTGTCGCATGAAACGGAGAAAGCGATCCATGAACTCAAATTTGAAAGCCTGGCGCACCTGGCCGGAAGTCCCGGAAGGGACGTAGACCGAGGCGACGCTGAGGCCGTCGAAACGCGCTTCCAGATAACGGCCTTCGGCATCGGCCTCCGGCCAGCCGAAACCGTACTGTAGCTCGTCGGGCTTCTTGCGGGCATACAGCGCCACCCCGCCATATCCCTTCTTTCGAGCCGGGTAATAGTAACAATGATAATCCGGGGGCCAGAATTCGGGACCCTGCAACTGCACCAGATCGGCCTTGATCTCCTGGAGGCAGACCACCTCGAAGCGGCGGGTCGCCAACCAAGCGAAAAACCCTTTCCTGGCCGCCGAACGGATTCCATTGACGTTGAGCGTCATGACCTCCATGGCGATTTCATCCGGTGGACAAACCGGCATCATCAACTACTATTAAAAACACGACATTCATCCTGACACACATCGGCAAGAACGCAAAATCCATGGCGACGCCGTCGGCAACTCTGCCCAAACTCAGCGGACTGGCTCGTTGCCTGGTGGACGCCGGCCTCTTGAGCGAGGGCGAGGCGACCCGACATCAGGAACAGGCCGACAAACAGCAGGTTCGCCTGGCCGCCTACCTGGTCGCCAACCAGATCCTCACGCCCCTGGAAATCGCCGTCACCGCCTCGCGCCAATTCGGGGTACCGCTGTTCGACCTGGACGCCATGGACATGGAGCTGGCCCCGATCAAACTGGTCAGCGACAAACTGATTCAGAAACATCACGTGCTGCCCTTGTTCCAGCGGGGCAACCGTCTTTTCGTCGCCGTCTCCGATCCCACCAATTTTCAGGGCCTGGACGAGATCAAGTTCCATACCGGCCTCAACGCGGAAACGGTGGTGGTCGAGGAGGACAAGCTGGCCAAGGCCATCGACGCGGCCCTGGAGGCGGCGGACAGCAGCATGCAGGATCTCCTCGACGAAGACCTGGACAATCTGCAGCTCTCCAGCGGGGAAGAGACGGAACCGGCCGCCGTCAACGAATCCGAGCTGGAAGACGCCCCGATCGTCCGCTTCGTCAACAAGATCCTGCTGGATTCGATCAAGAAGGGAGCCTCCGACATCCACCTGGAGCCCTACGAAAAAAATTTCCGCATCCGGCTGCGCATCGACGGCATCCTTCACGAGATCGCCTCGCCGCCGCCCAGTCTGGCGACCCGGATCATTTCCCGCATCAAGGTGATGTCCCGCATGGACATCGCCGAGCGGCGCCTGCCCCAGGACGGGCGGATCAAGATGATCCTGTCGCGCAATCAGGCGATCGACTTCCGGGTCAACACCTGCCCCACCCTGTTCGGCGAAAAGGTGGTGCTCCGTCTCCTCGATCCGACCAGCGCCCAGATCGGCATCGACAAGCTCGGCTTCGAGCCCGAACAGCAGGAACTGTTTCTCAAGGCCATCCACAAGCCTTACGGCATGATCCTGGTGACCGGACCGACCGGGAGCGGCAAGACGGTCACCCTGTACACCGCCCTCAACATCCTCAACACCCCCGACCGCAACATTTCAACGGCGGAGGACCCGGTGGAAATCACCGTACCCGGCATCAACCAGGTCAACGTGCACCCGAAAGCGGGGCTGACCTTCGCCGAAGCCCTGAGAGCCTTCCTGCGCCAGGACCCCGACATCATCATGGTGGGGGAGATCCGCGATCTGGAGACGGCCGAAATCGCCGTCAAGGCGGCCCAGACCGGACACCTGGTCCTCTCCACCCTGCACACCAACGACGCCCCCCAGACCCTGAACCGACTGGCCCAGATGGGTGTTCCTCCGTTCAACATCGCCTCGTCGGTCAATCTGATCCTGGCCCAGCGCCTCGCCCGGCGCCTTTGCCAGTACTGCAAGCAGGAGGTCGAACTCCCCCGCGAAGTGCTGCTGAGCACCGGATTCCGGGAAGAGGAACTGGACGACCTGGTCATCTTCGGCGCCAATCCGGAAGGCTGCGAGCATTGCACCAAGGGCTACAAGGGACGGGTCGGCATCTACCAGGTCATGCCCGTCACCGAGGCGATCCATCGCTTGATCCTCGAGGGCGGCAACGCCCTGCAGATCGCCGAACAGGCCCGCGCCGACGGCATCAACGACCTGCGGGAATCGGGCCTCAACAAGGTGCGCCAGGGCATCACCAGTCTCGAAGAAATCGACCGAGTGACACAGGAATAAACCATGGCAGCGAAAGCGGAAAACGACGAATTGATCCTTTTCACCTGGGAAGGCATCGACCGCTCCGGCAAGCGGATCAAAGGGGAACAGCCGGGCAAGAGCGAAACCCTGGTCAAGGCCCAGCTGCGCCAGCAGGGAATCAAACCGATCAAGGTGAAGAAGAAGCCCAAACCGCTGTTCGGAGGGCGCAAGAAGAAAATCACCAGCAAGGACATCGCCGTCTTCAGCCGCCAACTGGCGACCATGCTGGCGGCCGGCGTCCCCCTGGTCCAGGCGTTCGACATCGTCGGCCAGGGCCACGAGAATCCCAGCATGCGAGAATTGCTGCTCGGCATCAAAACCGACATCGAATCCGGCAGCACCCTGACGGAAGCCCTGCGCAAACACCCGCTGTATTTCGACGATCTGTTCTGCAACCTGGTGGAAGCGGGGGAACAGGCCGGGGTCCTGGAAACCCTACTGGACAAGATCGCCACCTACAAGGAAAAGACCGAATCCCTCAAGGCCAAGGTGAAAAAGGCCCTGACCTACCCCACCGCCGTGGTCGTGGTCGCCTGTATCGTCACCGCCATCCTGCTGATCTTCGTGGTTCCCCAGTTCGAGGAACTGTTCAAGGGCTTCGGCGCCGACCTGCCCGCCTTCACCCAGTTGGTGATCAATCTGTCCCGTTTCATGCAGGCCAACTGGTATTACCTCTTCGGCGTCCTGGTGGCGGCCGGCTATGCCTTCTTCTACGTCCACAAGCGTTCGCTGGCCTTCCGCCGCTTTCTCGATCGAATGTTCCTGAAAATCCCCATCATCGGCCCGCAGATTCTGCATAAATCCGCCATCGCCCGTTTCGCCCGCACTCTGGCCACCATGTCCGCCGCCGGCGTCCCCCTGGTGGAAGCGCTGGAGTCGGTGGCGGGCGCCTCCGGCAACGCGGTCTATCACGACGCCATCCTGGAAATCCGCGAGCAGGTCGCCACCGGCCAGCAGTTGCAGCAGGCGATGCGGCAGACGGGGCTGTTTCCCCACATGGTGGTCCAGATGGTGGCCATCGGAGAGGAATCCGGCTCCATCGACAGCATGCTCTCCAAGGTGGCCGACTTCTACGAGGAAGAAGTCGACAATGCGGTCGACTCCCTCAGCAGCCTGATGGAACCGATGATCATGGCCTTCCTCGGCATCGTGGTGGGGGGATTGGTCATCGCCATGTATCTGCCCATCTTCAAACTCGGTTCCGTGGTCTGATGCTGGAATTGCTGCGCCAGCATCCCGCCCTGTTCTTCACCGCCGTCGCCGTCCTGGGCCTGCTGGTCGGCAGCTTCCTCAACGTGGTGATCCTGCGCCTGCCGGTGATGCTGGAACGGCAGTGGCGCCTCGAATGCCGCCAGTTTCTGGAACTCCCGGAACCCCCGCCGGAGGAACGCCTGGATCTGCTCTACCCCCCCTCCCGCTGTCCCCGCTGCGGTCATCGTATCCGCGCCTGGGAGAACGTTCCGGTGCTGAGCTGGCTGTGGCTGCGGGGGCGGTGCAGCCGCTGCCGGGCGCCGATTTCCCCCCGTTATCCGGTGATCGAGGCCTTGACCGCGATCCTGTCGCTCGCCGTCGCCTGGCGTTTCGGGGTCTCGCCCCAGACGCTCTGGGCCCTGGTGCTGACCTGGGGCCTGATCGTCCTGAGCGTCATCGACTACGACCATCAACTGCTCCCGGACGCTCTGACTCTGCCCCTGCTCTGGCTCGGTCTGCTGTTGAGCCTGTCCGGCGTCTTCACCGATCCCCGTTCCGCTATCATGGGGGTGGCCGCAGGTTACCTGCTGTTGTGGGGGGTGTATCAATCGTTCCGCCTGATCACCGGAAAGGAGGGCATGGGATACGGCGACTTCAAACTGCTGGCGCTGCTCGGGGCCTGGCTCGGCTGGCAGATGCTGCCGCTGATCGTGCTGCTTTCCTCTTTGCTGGGGGCGCTCGCCGGCGTGACCCTGATCCTGTTCCGCGGGCGCGATCGCGGTCTGCCGATTCCCTTCGGCCCCTATCTGGCCGTCGCCGGCTGGATCGCCCTGATGTGGGGGGAAGCCCTCAACCGCTGGTATCTGCAATCGAGCGGCCTCGGCTGAATGCTCAAGATCGGCCTGACCGGCGGCATCGGCAGCGGCAAGACCACCGTGGCCCGGCTGTTTCGGGAACACGGCGTTCCGACCGTCGACACCGACCGGATCGCCCGCCAACTGGTGCGTCCGGGGCAGCCAGCCCTCGAGGCCCTGATCGACGAATTCGGTCCCGGAATTCTGACGCCGTCCGGGACCCTGGACCGGGCCCGTTTGCGGGCGCAAGTCTTCGCCGACCCCGGAAAGAAAGCCCGCCTGGAGGCGATTCTCCATCCGGCCATTTTCGCCGAGATGGAGCGTCGCCTGGCCCGATTGCAGGCACCCTACTGTCTGATCGCCATTCCCCTTCTGGTGGAAACCGGCGCCCGCCACCGGGTCGACCGGGTACTGGTGGTCGACTGCCCGGAATCGTTGCAGATCGCCCGGCTCCGCCACCGGGAGGGTCTCGACGAGGAACTGATCCGCCGCATCATCGCCAGCCAGGCCACCCGCCAGGAGCGCCTCGCCATCGCCGACGAGGTCGTCACCAACGACCGCGATCTGACCGCCCTGGCCCGCCAGGTGGCGGAACTCCACCGTTTCTACCGGCGTCTCAGCGCGGAAAGGACCGATCCCTGATCCCCGATGACATCTGGCCCCATTCCCCTGAGTCTTTACGTTCACCTACCCTGGTGCCTACGCAAGTGTCCCTACTGCGACTTCAATTCCCATGCCGTTCGGGGAGAAATCCCGGAATCGTCCTACGTGGACGCCCTGCTGGCCGATCTGGATCAGGATCTGGCGCTGGCCGGAGAGAGGCCGCTGATCAGCATCTTCATCGGCGGCGGCACCCCGAGCCTGTTCTCGCCCCCGGCCCTGGAACGCCTGCTCCGGGGCATCGGCGAGCGGATCGCCTGGGCGCCGGAAATCGAAATCACCCTGGAGGCCAATCCCGGCACGGTGGAAAGCGACCGCTTCGAGGCCTTCAGGGACCTGGGAATCAACCGTCTCTCCCTCGGCGTCCAGTCGTTTCAGGACGACAAACTGAAACGCCTCGGACGCATCCACGACGGCGGTGAGGCGATCCGGGCGGTGGAGATCGCCCGGCGGGCCGGCTTTTCCAATCTCAATCTGGATCTCATGTTCGGACTGCCCGGTCAAAACATCGCCGACGCCCTTTTCGATCTGGAAACGGCCCTAGCGCTCCATCCCGACCACCTCTCCTGGTATCAACTGACCCTGGAGCCCAACACCCTGTTCGCCAAACATCCACCTCCCCTGCCGGAAGACGAGCGGCTCTGGGAAATCCAGTGCGCCGGCCTGGAGAAACTGGCCGAGGCCGGCTTCGAGCACTACGAAATCTCCGCTCACGCCCGCGACGGGCAGCGCTGCCGGCACAATCTGAACTACTGGCGCTTCGGCGACTACCTGGGCATCGGTGCCGGCGCCCACGGAAAAATCACCGATCCTTCGGACGGGACGATCCTGCGCTACTGGAAAATCCGCCACCCGGAGCACTACATCGAGAAAGCATCTACCGATGCACGCCTGGGAGGACGGCAGCCGGTCGGGGAGACGGAAAAGCCGCTGGAGTTCCTGATGAACACACTCCGGCTCCGGGAAGGGTTCACCCTGGCCCGGTTCGAGTCCCGTACCGGAATGGACTACCGCACGATCGCGGCGCGGATCGAAGACTTGATCGCCGAGGGCTGGCTGGTTCGAGACGGCGCCACCATTCGCTGCAGTGAACGGGGATGGAATTTTCTCGATTCCATCCTGGGCCGTTTCGCCTGAATCTGGCCAGTTTTCGGTCAGAAACAAAAATCCTTTTTCAATCATCGGGTTAAGACGGTTTCCCGCACCATGCTCACAACTTTGTCCACAGAAGCTGTGAATCCTGCACCGATCATCCCCGCACGAAGCGAGTGACAGGCGCGCCGAGTGTGAATATTCTCCCCCCGGGTTACCATGATGCTTTCAATCATCGCAAACGGACGATTCGACCATGTATCCCTATCAGAGACGCTTCATCGAGTTCGCCATCCATTCCGGCGCCCTGCGTTTCGGCAGCTTCCGGCTCAAGTCGGGACGCACGAGCCCGTACTTTTTCAACATCGGCAGCTTCAACAGCGGCGAACGTCTCCGGCGACTGGGGGGCTTCTACGCCGAGACTCTGGAAAATCTCCCTTTCACCTGGGACATGCTCTACGGGCCCGCCTACAAGGGCATCCCCCTGGTCTGCGCCACCGCCATCGCCCTGGCCGCCGATCACGACAAAGACTACCCTTATGCCTTCAACCGCAAGGAAGCCAAGACCCACGGCGAAGGGGGCGTGATCGTCGGCGCGCCCCTCCAGGGACGGGTACTGATCATCGACGACGTGATCACCGCCGGCACCTCGGTACGGGAATCGGTGGACCTCATCCGCCAGGCCGGCGCCACCCCGTGCGGGGTCGTGATCGCCCTGGACCGGGAGGAGAAGCTCGACGGCGGCATTCCCGCCACGGCGGCGGTCGAACGGGAATACGGCATTCCGGTCAGGGCCATCGTGACCATGACCGACGTCATCGCCTTTCTGGAGGAAAGCGGCCGCTTCCAAAGCGAGCTGGCGACCATCCGGGCCTACCGCCGCACCTTCGGCGCTTGATCCCCGCCGGGAAGCGACTACGCTTAAACATATGCGATCCGTCCGATCCGCCCTTCTGCTCGTCACGGCTTTCCTCGCCGCGTCCCCGGCGGCGGGGGGTCCTGCACCCCAGTTGTACCGCTGGGTGGACCAACAGGGCAAGGTCCATTATTCCGACACCGTCCCCGCCGAGGCGATCCGCCATCGGCGCGTCGTCTACGACAAAAAGCAGCTGCGCAAGCTGAAGGTCGTGGAAAAACCCAAGACCCGCGAGGAACTGGCCCGGGAAACCCGCCTGGCTCAATTGCGCCGGGAGGAAAAACGCCTGTTGGAGGAACAGCTGGCCAAAGACCGCGCCTTGTTGCGCACTTATCGGAGCGAAGAGGACCTGCAACTGGCCCTGCAGGGCCAGCTCAACACCATCGACGCCCGCATCCGGGTTCTCGAGGCCAACATCCAGCGGCTTCAGTCACTGCTGAAGCAAAGGATCGCCAAGGCGGCGGAAATCGAACGCAACGGCCGCAAAGTTCCCAAAAATCTGGCCCGGGACATCGCTTCCCTGCGCAGTCAAATCCAGCTTTCGAAAACCAAGATCGCCCACGAGACCCAGGCCAAAGAGGCCCTGCAACGGAAGTTCGCCCGGGATCTGGAACGGTTCCGCCGCCTGCAGGCGCACTTTCAACAGGCGGAGGCGGTCGCCACCACCCGCCCCGACACCCGGGCCTCCGCCAAGCAGCGGATCATCCTGAGCGTGGCCCATTGCCGGCCGGCCGTCGATTGCGACCGGGCCTGGCAACTGGCACGGATCTACGTCCAGACCCATGCGACCACACCCCTGTTCATCAACAGCGACACCATTCTCCATACCCAGGACCCGCGCCGGGACGAGGACATCGCCCTGACCGTGGCCCGGATTCGCGGCAAGGGAGAGGACACCCTGTTCCTGGACGTGCGCTGCAAACTGTCCACGGTGGGACAGGAATTGTGCCACAGCGAACCGGTCCGGGAAATGCGCGCCGGCTTCCCCGCCTTCATCGAATCGGGACTGAAGGCTTCATCCGCCCAGTAAGGTCCCGATTCCCCTGTCGGTGAACAGTTCCAGCAGCACCGCGTGCTCGATCCGGCCGTCGATGATGTGGACGTTGCGCACCCCGCCGGCGATGGCGTCCATGGCGCAACGGATCTTGGGGATCATGCCGCCGGAAATGGTGCCGTCGTCGATCAGGCGCTCCACCTCCACCGCCGTCAGCCCGGTCAACAGCCCGCCGTCCCTGTCCAGCACCCCCCGGGTGTTGGTCAGCAGGATCAGCTTTTCGGCGCCCAGCACCTGGGCCATCTTGCCCGCCACCAGGTCGGCGTTGATGTTGTAGGAAACCCCGTCCTCCCCCACCCCGATCGGGGCGATCACCGGGATGAAATCGCCATGCACCAGCATGTTCACGACGCCCGGGTCGATGCTCTCCACCTCCCCCACATGGCCGAGATCGATGATCTCCGGGGCATCCGCCTCCGGCGAGCGGGGCTGGAGATGAATTTTTCGGGCCCGGATCAGGGCACCGTCCTTGCCGGTCAGTCCGACGGCGTGGCCGCCGTGCTGATTGATCAGATTGACGATTTCCTTGTTGACCAGCCCGCCCAGGACCATCTCCACCACATCCATGGTTTCCCGGTCGGTCACCCGCATTCCCTCGACGAAACGGCTGGTCTTCCCCAGGCGCTCCAGCAATCGACCGATCTGCGGCCCGCCGCCATGCACCAGGACCGGATTGATTCCAACCAGTTTCAACAGCACCACATCGCGGGCGAACCCGTGCTTCAGCCCTTCGTCCACCATGGCGTTGCCGCCGTACTTGATCACGATGGTCTTGCCACGGAAACGGCGAATGTAGGGCAGCGCTTCGATGAGGACATGGGCGATGCGGTCCGCGTATTCCTCCGGCAGCTTGGTCCGCTTATCCATCGGACACCTCCACTCCGTCGGGCAGGGTGACCGCCAGCTCGACAGTGTCGAACCATTCCTGAAAGCGGGCCTGAATCCGTTCCAGCGCCTTCCGGTCGTCGGCCTCGAAACGCAGGCGCAAAGCGTCGTAGCCGTCCGCCGGGTGCACGATCCCCCAGCCGTCGGCGAAATCGGTCCGAACTCCCGAAGTCATATCCACCTTGGCATCGTCGAAAAATTTGTCTGCGGTAGCCTGCAGGATTTTCATGGCATTTTCAATCCGTCCGGGCTCGAGGGTCACTTCCAGATAAGGGGTGGAGACGTTTTGGGGTAGCTGCGCGAACACTTCGTCGGAAGTCTCCGGCTCGGCGGAAAGAATCTCCAGCAGCCGCGCCGCGCCATAGATGGCGTCATCGATGCCGAACCAGCGCTCCCGGAAAATCAGGTGGCCGCTGAATCCCCCGGCCAGAGGGGCGGCGCTGGCCTCGGCCTTGGCGTGCAGATGGCAGTATCCCACCGGCGCCACCACCGGGCGCCCTCCGTGCTGGACGATGTGACGGGCCAGATGGCGCCCGCATTCCAGATCGAACACCACGTCCCCCCCCGGTTCCCGGGACAACACGTCCGCGACCAGAAGCATCAGCACCCGATCGGCCGGCACCCACCTTCCCCGGGCGTCCACCACCGCCAGCCGGTCGCCGTCCCCGTCGAAGGCCAGTCCCAGCTCGGCCTCCGGGTCGTTCCGGACCTGGGCGCACAACCGTTCCAGGGCGTTTCCGACACCGGGATCCAGCATCGTTTCGCTGCGGCACTCCGCCACCTCGCAGCCCAGGGTCCGCAGCAGGGCGGGAACCACTTCCCCCGCCACCCCGGCGCCGGCATCGACGACGACCTTCATGGGCCTGCCGATCTGGACATCGTCGATGACGGCGCCGATATAATCGGCGAGCAGATCGCGGCTCTCCACCGAACCCATGCCGCTCTTCAGGTCCTGGTCCTGCAGACGCCGGTGCAGTTGCCGCAACCGGTCGCCGTGCCAAAGCTCGCCGGCGATGACGACCTTGAGGCCGGTATGTTCTGCGGGCGCGGAACCGCCGGTCACCATCACGCCCGACCGGCTGGTCAAATAATGGCAGGCGAAAGACACCAGCGGCGCCGGCACCGCCCCCAGGTCGAGCACGTCACAGCCGCTGGCCCGGAGCCCCTCGATCAGGGCGGCGGCCCGCTCTTCGCTGCCCTCACGCCGGTCACGGCCGACGCTGACCGTCTGCTCGCCCTGAGCCTGGACTTCGCTGCCGATCGCCCGGCCCAGGGCGTGAAACACTTCCGGCGTCAGCGTCTCCACGTCACCACGGAGGTGGCAGGCGGTGAAAACGCTCTCCGGCACGGTCAGCGTCGATGGCGGCGATGGTGCAACCGGAGGCTCGGCTGATAGCGGCTCCGGAGCCGGGGCGGTTTCCTTGGCCGTTTCGGGTTCCGCAACCGGATATCTCGCTTCGGGCCGCACGTGACGAGACTGAGAAACGATGAGCAACCGATCGATCAGTGGCTGCAATTCTTGGACTACGGTAACGTAGCTGCTGGCGACGGTACCGTTCATCAGGTCGTTGACCAGGTTCAGCAGGGTGGCGCCGTCCTTCGCCACCGCCTGCTTCCACCAGCGCCGGCAGGCGTACACCAGGGCGGAAACCGGCAGCAGCGCCAAAAGCCACGCCAGCACCGCCCACTGGATCCCTTCCGGTTCGGCGGGAGGAAGCCAGTAGCGCAACTGCCACCGGGTTCCCGGGATCGGGATCGTGGCACCGGGCTCCGCCGCCGGCAATGCATCGTCCCCGCGCCGTGCCAGGGTCAAATCGCCCTGGGTGATGGCGAAAGCGCCGCGCTTCGGTGTCGGCAGCCCCCGTTGCAACCAGTCCGGATCCAGGGCCACCAGCAGGACGGCCGGAATCCGCTCACCATCCCGGATGGCTCTGGCGACGGCCAGATGACGCTCGGCGGCGGCAC
>Ga0256839_1000431_pt1 | contig 54562 bp, 53 predicted proteins | sample 354166metaG_FD_185968 | JGI IMG/M metagenome (GOLD analysis project Ga0256839, IMG submission 185968) | Hydrothermal vent microbial communities from Mid Atlantic Ridge, Atlantic Ocean - 354-166 | ecosystem: Environmental > Aquatic > Marine > Hydrothermal vents | place: Atlantic Ocean: Mid... | reverse complement strand
GTATTTTGGTGCGTTATGCGAAGAAGTCATCGAACGACCTCGCTTCGATCAAACTCGCTTGTATCCTGATCTGGTACAGAAGACTTCAACGATTGACCGTTTTGAGATAGTTTCTTGGTGCATATGAAATATATTCATCCTGATATTGTGGTTGGTGAGGTGGTGCTTGAGGTTGAGCCGAGGGTTGATGAGCAGTTGTTGGCGTTGATGAAGATGGCGATTCGTTGGTCGCGGGTGTGCCTTGTTTTGGCGATTGTGTTGTTTGTGGTCTTTGCGGTTTATCGTCCGGGATGGGGTGTGCGGATTCCCGTGGGTGGGCTCTTTCTTGTTGTTTGGTTGGTGCCTTTGCGTCGGCTGGGGAAGTATTGGAAAAAGAAGAAGAAGGAGCCCGGGGTCGAGGTTTCGCATGCGCCGATGAACTGGAGCCTGCCGATCTGGGTCAACATTGAATACACGGCGTATACATTTTCATTCGGGCTTGTTCTCCAGGGGTTCATGAGTGCTGGGGATGGATTCACTTCGATGTTGTCGTTCCTCGGGATCATGATGTTTTTTGGGGGCATTGGTTTTTCAATGCTGAGCCGCTTTGCCCGCGAGCCGGGGCAGGTGTGTTGTGTAGATTGTGAGTATCCGCTTGTGGGGTTGACGATTCCTTGCGGGTGTCCTGAGTGTGGTCGGATGATTTATGATGCGAGTTGGACGACGGATCATCCACGGGTACGGTCGGGGTGGTTTGTGCCTGTGGGTGTGGTGGGGGCGGTGTTGGGTGGGCTGATGGTGTATAACAGCTTTGCGAATCCGGGATTGATGTATGGGCCGATGCCTCGGGCGTTGTTGATGCAGTTGGCACCGACTGAAAAAGGGGCATTCAATCAACTCATCAGCCGACCTATCGACCAAGCACAAACAGGCGATCTCATCGAGCGGCTCATCGCTGGCAACGAAGGAACCAACGGGTGGGGTTCCTCAACTTATGACCAACAGAAATGGCTCGCGCAGTTCGCAGGGACCGGGCGGATATCCAAGGATCAGTACGATCGGATCTATGGGCGCGTGGTGGATTGGGTGCGTATTGAACTTGTTGATACACCCGAGAATAAGATTTTGCAGGTGGGCAAAGAAGCTGAGGTTCGGCTCGCATCGTCGCGGTATATCAATCTTCCAACCGGCGGGGTCATTGTCCGTTATTTTTTCAGAGGCTTCGAGATCGGTGATGATGCCGATGATATCGAGCCCATTGGTCGCATACAGGGCGAGAACTACCTGAGTTTTCTTGATGCCGAAGTTGGCGATCGTCCATCATACCAGTATGTCCCGCGAGCAAGCTTTGTGCCGACTAAACCGGGCCCGTTGGTTATCCGTGCGAGGTTGGTCGTGGTGATGCACACCGTGGGCAAAGTCACCACGATTGACTGGGACAACCCCGACAGCTTATTCAAGGCGGCACCGGATTGGTGGATGGTGATTGATCTTGAGCACACAATTGAGGTTTTGCCTTGAAAACTCGATGGGACAAAGTGGAGCAGCAGGTGCATCCTGATTATGTGGTTGGTGAGCCGGTGCCGGAGGTTGAGTTGAGGGTCAATGAGGAGGTGCTTGTTGCGACTCGGACTTTGACCCGGCGGCGTGTTTGGTTTTTGGCGGTGTATGTGGTGGTGTTGATCGCGTCGGGGTTTGTGCCGATGAGGTTTGGGATTCGGGTTGGGATGGCGGCTGTTGGTTTGATTGTGTGGTGTGGGATGTATTGGCGGTTTCGCAAGCCGATGCTGGTGCGTGAGAAGGATCAATGGTGTATTCCGTTTCGGGATGCGTTGAGATATGACATGGTCAGTATTGTCGGGACGATGATGCTGGGGTTGTCGATGTCGGTGGGCAGCGGGGTTTCGCAGTTGCTGGGTTGGGCTGGCATTATGTTGTTTCTTGTTGGGCTTATGTGGGTGACGAATGTGATTCGTGGGCGTGCGCCGGGGCAGACGAGTTGTCAGGGGTGTTCGTATTGTCTTGTGGGATTGACGATTCCTTGTGATTGTCCTGAGTGTGGGGCTCGGATTTATAGCGTGGCGGAGACGACGGATCGGCCGAGGGTTTCGTTGCCTGGATTTGTGTGGATTGGTGTGGGGTTGAGTGCTACGGGTTTGGCGATGGCGTTGGCGATGTTTTTGCAGCCTGGGCTTGTGTATGGGCAGTTGCCTCGGTCGGCGATCCTTGGATTGGCGGGGACGGACGAGAAGGCTTTTGTGGAGGTGATCGCTTTGCCGATGACGCAGGGGGAACGGTCGGCGTTGATTGATGCGTTGATCGATGAGCACGAGCGCAATGGTCTGTGGTCGCCCTATCCATACGAGCAACGGGACTGGCTCAAGCAGTGTTTGGGTGATGGATCGATGAGCCGGGGGCAGTTGAGGCGGATTCTTGCAGGGTATGCTGAGGAAGGGGTGATTCGGATCGATGCTCCGGGCAAGACTCGCGTTGGCGAGGAGATTACGGTGAGGCTCTTGGGCAAGCGTGTGCAGAGTCCGTTTAGGCCTCGGTATTATTTCCGTGGGTATCGCATCGGCGATGATCCTGCGTTGTACGAGGGGAGCGTGTATCCAAAGTCATTTTTCAAAGTGACCAAGGGTGGGAAGAAGCACTATGCCGGGACTTCAGGGTATGACAGCGAGCCGGTGTATGTCCTGACGCCAACGGAGCCTGGCGAGGTTGTTATTCGGGCGCGTGTTGTGTTGGCGCTGATTCGTGGGGGGCAATACAACACGCTGATCGATTGGGATTTGCCAGTGGAGGATGCGTTTGAGGTGGGGAAAGAGGTGCTTTGGTACCATGTTGTGGAGTTGGAGCACCGGATTGAGGTTGATCCTTGAGTGGCGCCGGGGATTAGATGCCCGTTGAGCCGAAGCCGTTGGTTCCTCTTGTGGTGTGGTCGAGTTGATCGACGACACAGATGGTGGTGTGGGCAATCGGAGCGATGATCATCTGGGCGATGCGGTCGGTGTGGTTGATGGTGAAGGCTTTTTGGGAGAGGTTGATCAGGGCGATGAAGAGCTCGCCTCGGTAGTCGGGGTCGATGGTTCCTGGAGCGTTGGGTAGGGAGATGCCGTGGTTTGTGGCGAGTCCTGATCGAGGTCGGATTTGCCCTTCGTATCCAAAGGGGATGGCGACGGCAAAGCCGAGGGGGATTTTGACGATTTCGCCGGGTTCGATGGTGACGGACTTGGGCATGTCATGTCGTGGGAGACAGGCTGCCAGATCGAGTCCGGCAGCGTGGGCTGATTTGTATTGAGGGAGAAGAGCGCGATCATCGAGCACTTTGATGCGCAGGATGGTGGCGCTGACGCGTCCGCCGGGGACTTTGATTTCGGCGGTAAAATCGGTGGGGTTGGGGAGGTTAGTTGATGACCGATGGGTCGTCGCGGTGGTGGTCGTTGAGCTCATGTTCCCATCATAGGGCTTATGGGGGCGATATGCTCGGTGGTCAGGATGTCTGCTTCGATGGGACCGATGAGTTCGAGGTCTTCGTCGGTGAGGTTTCGGCGGAGATCGTCGAGGATGCGGTTGAAGGAGTCGATGAGGCGTCGGGTGGAAGTGATGGCGATGTCCATGGAGGACTTGCCGGTGACTTGCTTGACCAAGTCGGGTTGATGAATTTCGGCGAGGTTTTTTTCGGAGATGGCTTTGGCGTCTTGGAGGGAGCGCAGGAGGGTGAGTGCTTCGTCTCGGCGTTGGGTTGTTTCCTGAATTATGCGCTGCTTGGCGGTATTGAGCATTGTTGGGGGCTCCTCTGCCTAGATCGTGTATTGGTCGTCCCGGTATGTGCTTATCGGCCGATTTGAGAATTGGGCCAAAGCGTATCTTGTTATTGTCGCATTCTTTAGGCGCCGGGTCAACTCGGGTGTGGACTTGTCCACATGTCCATACGAGTGGGGATTGTTGCAGGTATGCGTTGTTGGTCTGAAATTCGCCAGAATTTGGCGAGAATCGGAGAAATGAGGTTATTCGTCGTCATCATCATGCCTGTTTGCTGCTCGGGCATTGTTCTTGTTTCTGGCGAGGAACCCAAGCTGAACCATGAGTCCGATGATGGTCAAGGTGGCCCATGCGGTGGCCCAGATGACGGCGGATTGGTTGAGGAAATCGGGGCGTGATCCGGTGCGGGCGGTGAGCAGGGCGGTGGTCGAGGCCATGCAGACGGCCGAGCCGAAAAGGGAGGTGACGAGTGCGGTGGTGCGTTTGGGCATGACGACGCCGATGAGGAGGCCCAAGGCCAGTCCGGCGAATCCGGCGCTGAGGGCAATGAGTTTGTCGCGTGTTGGGCGTTGGTCAAGGTCGGTTTTGATGGTGTTGTAGAGATGTTCAATGAACTCTTTGGATCGGGTGGCGGCGTCTTTGAGTTGTTGCTTGGTGTCGTCGTCGAGGATTATATTGTCTTGGTCGAGGATGTTGGTTGCATGCTGGGCTGCTTGGCGGTTGATGGTGTCGTTGAGTGAGGTGGTGATGCCTGCGAGGGAGTCGGTGGTTTCAACGATGGCGGCTTGGGTGTCGGTGAGCTCTTCATCGGTGATGGTTGGATTGAAGTGCAAGAAGATCATGGCGCCCAGTACGCCAGCTACAGCGAAGGCCATGGCGGATGTGAAGGCGATGATGAGTCGGAACATGGCCAGGGAGACGAGTGACCCGAGGATGCCGCCGGCGATGAGCCCGGTGATTCCTGGTGTGAGTGTGATGCCTTGGGGTGTGAAGGTGGGGAGTCCGGTGAGGGGGATGATGGTGGTGCCGACGAAGGCACCGATGGCGAGTCCGAAGAGGAAGAAGACGGGTTTGATGACACGGGCACCGACGAGCCAGAGGAGGAGTCCTGCCATGAGTGCGGTACCTAGGGGGACGGACCCGCCTTCGGGCAATGGAGTTTGTGCGAGGAGGATGAGTGTGTTGTGGAGGTTGTGCATGCTGATGTATTGTTGGGATGCTGGGCGGGAGATTTTGAGAAATCGTCCAAACAACCTGGTGATTGGCGATTGATCGGGTTCAATGTGGATTTTTCGGATTGTATTGGGGAATCCTTGGTGTTCTGGGCAGGTGTGTTGGGTTTTTGGGTCGGATTGGGCGATATCCTCGGGGTATGGCCAAGAAATCAGCAAAGAAGATCACGACCAAGAAAACCGCCAAGGAGGGGGCGTCGAATCCTCGGTCTGGGAGTGAATCTGCCCAGGCATCGCAGGCCCTTGAGATGTATCGCAAGAAGATTGATCGGCTTGACCAGAAGCTTGTCGATGTGCTCAACGAGCGGGCGAGGCTTGTGGTTGAGGTGGGCGAGTTGAAACGGGGATCGGACACGCCGATCTATGCGCCCCATCGTGAAGCACAGGTGCTCGAAAAAGCGTTGGATCGCAACGAGGGTCCTTTGCCTGATCGGACGATCGAGGGGATTTATCGGGAGTTGATGTCGGGGAGTTTTGCGATTGAGAGGCCTTTGCGGATTGGGTATTTGGGCCCGGCGGGTTCGTACTCGCACCAGGCATCGGTCAAGCAGTTTGGGTCTTCGGTGGATTACGAAGATTTGCAGATGATCGCCGGCGTGTTTACCGAGGTTCGTCGTGGGCATGTGAACTATGGACTGGTGCCGATTGAGAACTCGATTGGTGGAGGGATTACGGAGACGCTCGATGCGTTGGCGCACAATGCGGGTCATGTGCATGTGTATGCCGAGGCCCAGATTGCGATTCGGCATATGTTGTTGACCAATGCCAAGCCTCATGATGTGCGGCGGATTCATTCGAAGCCTGAGGTTTTTGCGCAGTGTCGAAACTGGTTGACGACGCAGTATCCCAATGCGGAGTTGATTCCTGATGCCTCGACGAGCCAGTCGGTCAAGACGGCGGTGAAAGAGAATCAGTTGGCGATTGAAATCGGGGCTGATCCTGGGAGTGCGGCGATTGCTTCAGAGTTGGCAGGGGAGTTGTATGGCTTGCCGGTGTTGTTTGCGAATATTGCGGACAACCCGGACAACATCACACGGTTTTACATTATCTCGAAGGAGAAGGCGTTGTCGACGGGTGATGACAAGACTTCGATCATGTTTGCGACGGAGGATAAACCGGGTGCGTTGGTGGAGGTGTTGCAGGCTTTTCATAGCGAGGGTGTGAACCTGAGTCATATTGACAAGCGGCCTTCGGGAAGAGAGAACTGGAGTTACGCGTTTTATATTGATGCGTTGGGGCATCGGGATGATGGGGCGATGAAACGGGCGATTAAGGGGGCGAAGGGGCACTGTAAGGAGCTGCAGGTATTGGGGTCGTATCCGCGGTCGAAGCGGATTTTGTGAGTTGTTTTTTTGAACGCAGAGGTCGCAAAGATCACGCAGAGGCGCAGAGTGGGGGAGTGGCACCCAGATGAAGACCCCCTCCGTCTCACTTCGTTCGGCATCTCCCCCGGAGGCCCGGGGGAGGAGAGAAGAGCACTACTGCGCCGAAGACGGCGAGTAGTGGCACCGAGCAAGTTGTGTTTTTGATTCACCGAGGACACGGCTTGCCGGGGACGGTCAAGCTGTGGCGCCCGGTGGGGGATCGGCTATAGTTTTTTATGAAAGAGACTTTGCATCCCAAGGCGCATCAGACGCATCGCGAGAGCTTGTGGCGGTTTGCAGCGTTGTTGGTGTTGCTTGTTGGATATTTTGGATATATGAGTTGGAAGTTTGATGCTTCGACTGGCGCGCTGTTGGCGGTGCTGAGTTGGAGTTTTTTTGTGTTGTGTACGCCGATTGCTGATGGTGGGTTTGTGGTGGCGTTTCCGATTCGGTTGCTCTTTGGGGTGCGGATGATGGTGACGCAGATCGTCGTGTGGTTTGTTGCGGTGGGGATTAATGTGGCAGCGGTGCTGCTGGTGCCCGATGGGTATCAGGATACGGCGTTGACGCGGTTGTTCTATGCGATTCTGACGACGCCTTGGCCGTACTGGAGTATTTTGGTGATTTCGTTGGCGGGGACGCTGCTCTCGATTTGGTTTGGGGACGAGATGATCGATGTGACGACGCATGGGGCGCGTGAGAAGCAGCATCGCCACGGGTTCAAGCATCGGACGATTGTGATTGTTGGGTTTTCGGTGTTGACGGTGTTGGCGTATAAGCAGTTGTTGTCTGGGCTTGGGGTGACGATTCCGGGTGGGTAGGGGGAGGAAGCCCCCTTCCGTCTCACTTTGTTCGACACTTCCCCTGGAGCCCGGAGGAGGCGGAAGAGTGGACGCGGGTTCGTGTGTATGATCTTGGGTGGATAGGAAGCCTGTGATTTCGATTTCGATGGGGGACCCGGCGGGGGTTGGGGCTGAGGTGCTTGTTCGTGCGCTCGCAGATAAGGCGCGAAGGTCGAAGGCGAGGTATCTGATTCATGGGTCTTCGCATGCGATGCATCTGGCTGCCGATGCGGTGGGGATTGAGCCGTATTGGTGGCGGGTCGATGCGCGGTCTGCGCTGGCGGCGACGGCGGATGCGCATGATGTGGTGCTGATGGATTCGGATCCCGAGTTGCATGAGGATGGGGTTGATATCCGGTTCCCAGCGACGCCGAGCAAGTTGAATGGGAAGCTGAGCTTTGAGTGGGTGCTGCGAGCGATTGATGATACGAAGCGGGATGGGGATGATCCGTTGCGGGCCGATGCGATGGTGACGGGGCCGATCAATAAGCAGGCGTGGGCGTTGGCGGGGCGGAAAAGGTATGCGGGGCATACCGAGTTGTTGGCGCAGCGATTGAATGCGAAGTATCACGCGATGATGTTTGTGGGCGAGAAGCTTCGGGTGGTGCTTGCGACGGTGCATATTCCGATCAATGAGATCAAGGACAAGCTGACGATCGGGGCGGTGCATACGGCGATTGATCTGGGGCACCAGGCGTGCTTGCAGCTTGGATATGCACGCCCGAGGATCGCGGTGTGTGGGTTGAATCCGCATGCGGGTGAAGAGGGATTGATGGGCGATGAGGAATCGCGGATTATTACGCCTGCGATTGAGCACGCGGTCAATAGCGGGATATTGGCCTCTGGGCCTTACCCTGGCGACACGATTTTCAATGCGGCGGTGGCGGGCAAGTTTGATCTGGTCGTGGCGATGTATCACGATCAGGGATTGATTCCGGTGAAGTTGTTGGAGCGGGATTTGGCGGTGAATGTGACGCTGGGGTTGCCCACGGTGCGGACGAGTCCGGACCATGGGACGGCCTTTGATATCGCTGGAAAAGGGATCGCCGATGCGGGGTCGATGAGTAATGCGACTGATCTGGCGGTGAAGATGGCGGCGGATGTTGGTGATATCGCTCGGCGATAGATTGGGAGTGTGTATGAGACGGGTATGGATTGGCTTGGGGTTGGTGGTGTTGGGCGGCGTGGTTTATTTTGTCATGACTGTGCAGGTGGGTGCGTCCGGGGGATGGGTGAGCCCGGTGGAGGCGCACAACGAGGCGATCGAGTTGGTGGATTTGGAGGATCGGGCGTATCCGGTGTTGGCGAAGTTTTATGCGCGCACGGCAGCGGGGAGTATGCCTTTTACGATCGGGGAGGTTTCGCCGGGGGATGAGGGGTGGGACGAGGTTGCTGCGTGGATTGAGACAGAGGAGGCGCAGGGGTTGATCGCGTTGCTCGGGGAGGCTTCGGGGCGATTGATTTTGGGTATGCCTTTGCTTGATTATGAGGATTCAATCTGGGTGAATGCGATGGGGAGTGTGGGGATTTGGGTGGTTGATGAGAGCCGGGTCGGGGTGGGGGAGACGGCTTTGATGTTGAATGTGTTGTTGCCGATGAGCGGGACGATTGTTCGTGCGGGTAAGGCTTTGGAAGCTGATGCCTTTGCAGCGATCGAAGCGGGTGATGGGGAGCGGTTTGTGCGTGATGTGCAGGTGTGGTCGAGGCTGGCGTTGATGGCCGACGAACCAAGGGTGTTGATCGGGCAACTGGTGAGGACGACTCAGATAAGCAGGATCAATCGGTTGATCGGCAAGATGCTCATCGAGTATCCCGGGTTGATTGATGAAGAAGTGGGGGCGCAGCTGGAGGATATCTATCGAGAGGTGATGGAGGCAGGTGTGTATGCGATGAATCTTGATCTTGAGTACGCGACGCTCGAAGATGCCATTCGGCGAATGGTCGATGATGCGGGGCAATACGCTCCGGCTCAAACACTGGCGTTTATTCCGATGATTGATGATGGTGAGGGGGTATTGCCTGAGCCGAGTTCGGCGTTGCTTGAGGACATTGATGCGGATTTGATCGCGGGGTATATCCATTACCGGGAGATGGGGCAGGTGTATGTTGATGCGGTTGTGATGCCTTGGCGGGAGGTCGAGGTGTTGGAAGATGAAGACTCTTGGAGCGATGGAATTACTTCGCCTCAGGGGGAGATTGGGAAGCTGTTGTTTCCGGTTTTGAGTATTGGAGGCGAGAAACTCGGCCGTACGGTGAGCATGTTTCGCACCAAGCATCAGGAGTTGATTGGTGTGCGGGTGGCGCTGGCGGCGCATCGGCATTGGGTTCGGCATGGGGAGCCGGCGATGGAACTGGCGGGGATAGATGAGGATTTGCTTGGCTTTGAGCCGGCCGATGGGTTTACGGGTGGGGCGGTGGTGTATCGGTGGGTTGATGGGTCGGCGTTGGTGTATGCGTTTGGGGCCGACGGGGATGATGATGGGGGTGTAGCGGTGGTGCAGCCTGAGGGGGTGGATGGGTATCTGATTTCGGATCAGTATCTCGAAGAGAAATGGGATGGGGATATGGTGTTGTTTCCGATTGGGGAGTGAATGGGGTGGGAGGCGCCGGGTGGCCCGACGGAGGATTCTTATCCTCCTTCGGGATCGGCAACCATTGCTCTTTCGCCCGAAGGAGCCGAAGACGGCTCCGACGGGGCACCCGGCCTAGAAGATCAATCGTTCTTTTCTGGGGTGTACGATTGACACTGCGGGCGATCTGTGCAAGACTCTGGGCATGAAGCCCACACTTTGACAGCCTGAACTTTCATTTTTCTTCTCAAATGAACACCCGGCGCAGCTCTGCACGGGTGAATCGGTCGTAATCGTTTCGTCGGCTTCTCCACACAGGTAAAGAATATGCAAGATACGCACCAACCCAATGAGGGTGGGGGTGATGGCGGCGATGATGGTGCTTTGGGCACCGATCAAGGATCGCAAGCCAACCCTCGACAACAGGAATACGCTGATGGCGATTTGATCGGCAAGGATGTTGGTGCGCTCAAGGAGATGTTGACGATTGCGATTCCGTCGGTGGCGACGATGACTTCGTATACGGTTATGAGCTTTGTTGACAAGTTTATGGTCAAGGATATTGGCGAGGAGCCGGTGTATATCGCGGCGCAGTCCAATGGGTCGATGTTTGTGTGGATGTTTATGGCGTATGCGCTTGGGATGAACGGGGTGATCAACTCGTTTGTGTCGCAGAACCTGGGCGCGAAGAAGACCGAGCGTGGGGCAGGGTATGCGTGGAATGGGCTTTGGATCGGCATCGCGTACTTTGTGCTTTTGATGGTGCCGATGTATTGGGTGATTCCGGGGTTGTTTTCGATGGAGTGGATGTTCGGGAAAGATGCACAGCTGGCATCGTTGAGCACGGACTATGCGCAGATTGTGTTATTGGGCGGAATATTTGTGATTTCGGCGCGGTCGCTGCACCATTATTTTTACGGGATGCACCGGGCCAATGTGGTGCTGGTGTCGGCGGTGGTGGGGAACCTGACGAATGTCTTTGTGAACCTGCTTTTGATCTTTGGCGATGCGGGGATGCCGGTGCCTGAGAACTGGTTGGGGAGCTTTGTGATTGGGCCGATCAGTGAGCCGATTGCGTGGTTGGCTGGTGAACTTGGGATCGAGGCGATGGGGATCAAGGGTGCAGCGATCGGGACGGTGGCGGGGAGTGCTGTGGAGTTTGTGGTGCCTTTTGTTTTGTTTGTCAGCCCCAGGTATGCCCGGCTCTTTGGGACTCGAAAAGCGTGGAAAGTGAGTGTCAAGTGTATCAAAGATTTGTTCAAGGTTGGGGCGGCACCGGGGTTGATGTTTCTCAACGAGATGGCGTGTTGGACGATTTTGTTGGTGTGGTTGGTGCCTCGGGGGGGCGAGGCAGCGGGTGATGATCCGGTGTTGCACAACACGGTGGGGTGGATTGCGTTGCAGTATATGCATTTGAGTTTTATGCCTGCGGTTGGGATTTCGATTGCGACGCAGGCGATGGTGGGTAAGGCGATGGGGAGAGGCCGGGCGGATATTGCGGTGGCGCGGACGATGCTGGCGCTCAAGATTACGGTGGGGTATATGGGTTTGTGCGCGCTGGGGTTTGTGCTGTTTCGTGAGGAGTTGGTGAATTTCCTGATTAATAAAGGGACGCCTGCGGATGAGCAGGGCAAGTTGATCGAGATCGGGGTGATGATTATGATCGCAGCGGCGGTATTTCAGTTGTTCGATGCGGTGGCGATTACGATGGCTGGGGCGTTGCGTGGTGCGGGTGATACGGTTTGGCCTGGGGTGGTGACGATTGTTTTGTCTTGGGTGTGTATTCCTGGGGTTGGGTTGTTGTTGATTTATACGATGCCCGAGTTGGGATCGCTTGGGCCTTGGATTGGGGCGTCGTTGTATATTATTGGGTTGGGTATTGGGTTGGGGTTGCGGTTTAGGGGTGGGAAGTGGAAGAGGATGTCGTTGGTGGATTCTGGGGGGTCGGTGGATTTGGATCCTTTTGATGATGTGATGCCTGATCCGACGATGGGGACGGGGTGATCGGGGAGCCGGGAGAGTGGACACTGTGGTGTGGGTGCCATGCTGGTGGCGTCTTCGTCACCTGCATGTCTTGACTTGTTCGAACCTGTACATGTTTCGCATGAGCAGGGCATCGGCCACCCGGGGTTCTAACCCCTGTTGGATGGGATATTTGAGGCGGTTTGGTTGGGTTTGGTGTGGATTGGTGGGGTTGAGGAATCGGGGTTGGATGCCTATGATCCATCTCGCCCGGACGCCCCGGGAGAGCGATGGGTATATAGACAGATCAGGAGATCTCCATGACGACCGATCCGATGGATATGGTGGTTGGTGCTTCGAGCACCGCTTCAGTCGATTCTTCAGCGGCCAACGATTTGCTGCGTCGTGCATCCGAGGTGCTTGCATCGGGTGATCGCGATGAAGCGATCTCGGCATATCGCAAAGCCTTCGCAGCGGACCCGACCAATCTCGAGGTGGGATTCCAGCTTGCCTACTTGCTTGATCTTGGTGGGGAAGAAGAGGAGGCGCTTTCGTTGTATGAGCGTGTTTGCGAATCTTCTCCTGCGCCGATCAATGCACTCATGAATTTGAGCGTGCTTTATGAAGACCAAGGTGATTATGTCCGGGCTGAGCGGTGTTTGCGCCAGATTCTCGATACGAATCCCAACCATGCGCGGGCTCGGTTGTTTATGAAGGATGTGATTGCATCGAAGGGGATGATGGTCGAAGAAGAGAATGAGCGTGATGTGCTCAAGCGTCGTGCGTTGCTCGATACGCCTGTGACGGACTTTGAGTTGACGGTGCGTGCGCGTACTTGTCTTAAGAAGATGAATATCCGTTCATTGGGGGATCTGATTCGCATCAACGAAGCGGAGTTGATGAGCTACAAGAATTTTGGTGAGTCGTCACTCGATGAGATCAAGCGGATGCTCGAAGCCAAGAACCTTCGTCTTGGGCAGGGGCGCGAAGATGCGCATCGTGTGGCTCGGCGTCAGATTCTCGAGAAGCTTAAGGGCACGGGCAAGGAGAGTTTGCTCAACAAGCCTGTTTCGGAGTTGCAGCTTTCTGTGCGTGCTCGCAAGGCGCTTCAGATGCTCAACATCCAGTCGATTGGGGATTTGTGCTCGCATACTGAAGCCGAGCTGATGGGCGTGAAGAATTTCGGTGCCACTTCACTTGTTGAGATTCACGAGAAGTTGGCCAATTGTGGATTGACGCTTCGTATTCTTGATGAGGATAAGTAGGAGGGGTCGGGGAAAGAATAAGTAGGGAAAAGGATGCCCGGTGAGGCGTCAAGTCAATGGTCTGTTAGCCTGGGTGTGTCCCGGGTTTTTTTATTTGATTGGGGAAGGGTGATGGACTTGGGTGTTTGTTGTTTTGTAGGCGATTCGACTTTTTTGGTAATAGGAGGTGGAGCTTTCAATGGTGGTTGGTTGTCCCGCCTGGTGTTTTTTGTGGAGGTCTTTGAGGTAGGGGATGCACCAGCCACATCCAGTTCCTGCTCCGAGGCATTCGGAAATCAGTGAGGGTACTTGTGGTTTTTCGCGTGCGAGGTAGGATTGGATTTTGCCGAGTGAGATTTTGAAACAGAGGCAGAGATGGTCATCGGGGTGCATGGGTTGTGATCCTTCTGTGTCAATTCATCCACGATGGGTGTTGTTTGCTCCTATTATAGTCGGCAAGGAGCGTCTATGGTTGTTCTGTTTACATTGACGGTATTTTTGTCGGCGAGTCTTTTGTTTTCGATTCAGCCGATGATCGCCAAGACGCTGTTGCCGGTTTTCGGTGGCGGATCTTCGGTGTGGACGACTTGCATGTTGTTTTACCAGACGCTTTTGTTGTTGGGTTATTTGTATGCCCATATTCTGATGACAAGGTTTTCGCGTCGATCTCAGATGATGATCCATGGTTCACTGCTTTTTTTGGCATTGATTGTGGGTGTGCTTTTTGATACTCCTGAGGCTCCGGCGGAGGCGTCAACTTTTCCGGTTCCTTGGTTGATTTTGCAGTTGGTGATGATTTCCGGGTTACCATTTTTTGCCATTTCAAGTGCTGGGCCTTTGATTCAAGGGTGGTTTTCGCGAACGGACCACCACCGTGCGCACGATCCGTATTTTTTGTACGCAGCGAGTAATGCGGGGAGCCTGATTGGGTTGTTGGCATATCCACTGATTCTTGAGCCCAACATCGGGTTGATGAATCAGAGGCGTTTTTGGCTCATTGGTTTTGGTGTATTTTTGTTTTTGGCGATTTACGCGGCGAGCAAGATGAAGAAGCCGATTGTTGAGACGCCCAAGCAGGCCAAGCGTCGTCGTAAGGAGGAAGCGCGGGCAGCAGCGGTTTCGCCCAATCCTGGGATTCAAGGCGATGAAGATCGTTTTGATTGCCCAATTACTTGGAAGCGTCGGTTGTATTGGATTTATCTGGCGTTTATTCCTTCGACGACGCTTCTTGGGGTGACGACTTATATCACGACGGATGTTGTTTCGTTGCCTTTGTTGTGGGTTCTTCCTTTGGTTTTGTATTTGGTGAGCATGATCATCGCTTTTGGATCGCATGTGGAGCGTGCGGTAAATGATTTCACGCGTCCAATGGTGATTTTGGTGATCGGAGCGATGATTTTGCTGATGGCCAATGAGCTCAATGCTGAAGGTTCGATGATGATGGTGGTGTTGATCGAGTTGCTTTTGCTTATGTCGATCGGGATCGTGTGTCATGGTCGATTGGCGATGGATCGTCCGGCGGCGACGCATTTGACGGAGTTTTATTTGTTGATGTCGGTTGGTGGAGCACTTGGTGGGGTGTTCAACGGGATTATTGCACCGTTGTTTTTTGTGACGAATCTTGAATATCCGATTGCGCTTGTTTTAGCGGTGAGTGTGCTTCCTTGGTCGAAGGATTTGGTTGGGATGAGTGCTGCGAAGATTCGGCGGATCAAACTCACCCGCCGGGTTGGAATTCCGCTGGCATCGGTGGTGTATGTGCTGTTTATCGGGTTTTACGGCGGGCAGATTTCGCAATGGATCATGCAGATTTTTTCAGACACCGATCCGGGGGGTGAGATGCCGGTGGATATGAGGCTTGTGGCGTTGATGACTTCGGTTCCTGCATTGATGGTGTATTTGGCGTGGAAGGATGGTCTTGCGTGTGCGATTACGCTGCTTTTGCCGATGGCTGCGATTCAGGTCGATCAGATTAATGATAAAGGTTCGATCTATCGGGCGCGTACTTTCTATGGTACGCACGAGGTTACGATGCAGGTGCTCGAGGATAAGGTCACGGGTAAGTTTGTGCCGATCCATGTGATTCATCATGGGACGACGATGCACGGGATTCAGTATATGGATCCCGATCTTGAGCTCGAACCATTGGGTTATTACCATTTTGATGGGCCTTGTGGGATCATTATGCGGACGATTAAGTCGATGCGTCCTGAAGGTGCTCGGATCGGGATTATGGGTCTTGGATCAGGGGCGATTTCAGCGCATGGTCGTGAGCAAGATGAGATTGTGTTTTTCGAGATTGATCCTGAGGTTGAGAAAATTGCGCGTGATCCCAAGCTCTTTACTTATCTTGAGAAGGCACCTGCCATGATTGAGGTTCGGCTTGGTGATGCGCGTAAATTGATCGAAGAGTCCGAAGCGATGGGGGAAGAAAAGTTTGATTTGCTTCATGCGGATGCGTTTTCGTCGGATTCGATCCCGGTGCATCTGTTGACCAAGGAAGCGATCGAGCTCTACTTTGATCGGCTGACGGATGACGGGATGGTGGTGTTGCATATTTCGAATCGGTATCTGGATTTGATGCCTTTGACCTATGAGCTTGCCAAGGCAACGACACCGACGGTGGCCAATCCTCGCGGGATTCCGCCTTTGATTTCTGACGAGGATGACGGGGATATTTCTGCCGACGAGCGGATGTATCATTTTCCGTCGCGATGGGTGGTGCTTACGCGGGACATTGAGACGGGGCAACGGCTCATTGATGCGGGTATGGAAGTCTTCATTATCGGTGAGGAAGATCGCATCAAACTTTGGACAGATGATTTTTCGAATATCATCTCGTTGATCAACTGGTTCTAGCCAACGAGGTATTGCTGATGAGTATTCCATCGAATAGATTGACCTATCAGACGGCTGGCGAATCGCACGGGCCTGGGCTTGTGGCGACCATCTTGGGTGTACCGGCGGGGTTGACGATTGATGTAGGAATCATCAATGGCGAGTTGGCACGCCGGCAGGGTGGATATGGGCGAGGTGGTCGGCAGAAGCTCGAGACCGATGCGATTGAGATTTTGACCGGTGTTCGCCGTGGGGTGTCGATCGGGGCGCCGATTACTTTTCTTGTTCAAAATCGGGATTCGCGTTTGGATGATCTGGAGCGGACGCCTCCGGTGCATCGTCCTCGGCCTGGGCATGCGGATCTGGCGGGGAGTATCAAGTGGTTGACAACCGATTGCCGAGAGACACTCGAACGGGCGAGCGCGCGCGAAACGGCAGCCCGCGTGGCGGCGTGCTGCGTTGGTCGGCTGATGCTTAAGGAAATCTTTGGCGTCGAGGTGTTCGGTTTTGTGCGTTCGATCCTCGATGCGCGCACGGATGTTGAAGTTTCGCACGATCGACTCGGGAAGTTGATCGAAGCGCGCAATGCTTCGCAAACCTACACGCTTGATGAGGCGACAACACAGAAGCAGTGCGGGATTATCCGCCAGGCTAAAGTCGACAGGGATACAGTGGGGGGCGATGTTGAGTGCCATGTGTTTGGATGCCCGCCGGGGATTGGTTCGTCGATGAATTGGTACGACAAACTCGATGCGCGCATTGCGTATGCCGTGATGGGGATTCAGGCATTCAAAGCGGTGCAACTTGGGCTTGGGGTCGGGTGTTCGCATCGTTTGGGCTCGCAGGTGCATGATCCGATCGAATATGATGTGTCGAAGATCAACGAACCTTCGCTTGGATTTGTGCGTTGTTCGAATAATGCGGGGGGTACTGAAGGTGGGATGAGCAACGGTCAGCCGATTGTGGTGACGGGGACCATGAAACCGATTGCGACTCTTTTGATGGGGTTGCCTTCGGTTGATCTTAATACGAAGGAGGCTGAGGATTCGCAGTACGAGCGATCGGATGTGTGTGCGGTGTCGGCAGCGAGCGTGGTGATGGAGCATGTGGTTGCGTTTGAGGTGGCGGGCGCGTTTATGGAGAAGTTTGGGGGTGACTCAGTGATCGAGACGCGGGCGAACTATGAGTCTTTTCTTGAAGTGGCGCGTGCGCTTCCACTTGACCGGACAAGTCCTCCGGATTCAGTTATAACATAATGCCCGTTTTTGCTTGGTATTTTCTGTTTCTCATGCAATTGAGCAAATTGACCCGATATGTGTTGAATCGGCGGAGTTCGATTTTGTAGCCATCACATGTGCGAGCGGGGCTGGTTTGGTCGGCGTTTCTCGGAGGTGGTGCATGGGGTGTGATGATCTGACATTTTGCTCTCTCTCCGAGCGACGCTCAGCATTACTTCGATTCCCTCCGGGTAACGCAGATGAGCGTGTGCTCCTCTTGGGCCCTCGATCGTCCCTCCGGTCGAGGGCTCCTTTCGTTTGGGGTTTTCCGGATTTGAGGAGGGGAAATGGGAAGTTGGGGGAGGTGGTCAAACGGGATGTATTGGCAAATTGGGCAGGTGAGTTAGTGCAGGACGCGGAAGACTTCGGCTTCGTCGGTGAGGCCTTGTTTGACTTTTTCGAGGGCGTCGATTTTCATTGGCTCGAATCCGGAGTTGACTGCTGTTTCGTAGAGGGTGACGCCGTCGGCGCGTTGGGCGGTGAGTTGACGAAGTTCATCGGTCATGAGCATGAGTTCGTGGACAGCGAGTCGTCCTTTGTATCCGGTGCCAAAGCAGGGTTCGCAGGGCTCGTTTTTGTGGATTCCTGCGCCGTTGCAGGTGGTGCATAGTCGGCGCATCAGGCGTTGGGCGAGCACGCCGACGAGGGAGCTGGTCACGAGGTATGGTTCGACGCCGATGTCGAGCAGACGGGGGATGGCGCTGGGGGCATCGTTGGTGTGGAGGGTGGCCAATACGAAGTGGCCTGTGAGTGATGCTTGGATGGCGAGTTGTGCGGTTTCGGGATCGCGGATTTCGCCGACCAAGATCACATCGGGGTCTTGGCGAAGCAGTGAGCGTAGACCTGTGGCGAAGGTGACATTTCGTTTGACATTGACTTGCATTTGGGAGATGCCGTCGAGGTGGTATTCGACGGGGTCTTCGATGGTCATGACATTTCGGCTGGCGCGGTCGATGCGTCCGAGGGCGGCATAAAGGGTGGTTGTTTTTCCTGATCCTGTGGGTCCGGTGACGAGGAGGATGCCGTTGGGTCGTTCGACGCAATCCATGAGTTTGGTTTGGAGTTTTTTCGACATCCCGATGGCGGAGAGGTCGAGTTCGTTTTGAGATTGGTCGAGGAGTCGCAGGACGATTCGTTCACCGAAGATTGTGGGGATGACGGAGAGGCGGATGTCTATTTTTTTTTGCCCGATGCGGACGGTGGTTTGTCCGTCTTGGGGTGCGTGTCGATTGGCGATGTCGAGCTCGGTCATGACTTTGAGTCTTGATGAGATAGCGCTGGCGAGTGAGAGGGGTGGGGAGAAGGCGTCGACGAGCATGCCATCGACGCGGAGTCGGATGGCGAGTCGTTCTTCCATTGGGTGGACATGGACATCTGATGCGCCTCGGCGGAGGGCTTCGAAGAGGATCATGTTGACGAGTCTGATGACGGGTGTTTGTCGTGCTTGTGCGAGGAGATCGTTGGATTTTCCGATGGCGCCTGCCGCTTTTTCGATGGCATCTTGATCGAGTGGGATGTCTTCGACGATTTCGGTGACGAGATCGCCTCGTTGTTCGTATCCTCGGTTGATTAAGCTTGCGACGGCGGCGCGGGGGACGAGGATGATGGTGATGGGGGAGTCGAGGGTGTCTTCGAGCATCGAAAGCACGCTTGGTTGCATGGGGCGGCTTGTGGCGATGACGAATGCGCCGTATTTGTGTTCGATACAGGCGATACTTGATGTTCGGGCGTCTTCTTGATCGACAAGTTCGTAGAATCTGGAGGATGATTCGTTGAGTTTTGGCTCGGCGACGAAATCGAGTCCGGTGCGCTGGGCGAGGAGTTTGAGCGCGCTGGATTCATCGAGGGCGAGTGTCTGGAGCATGACATCCCAGGGTTCGTCATCTGAGCCATCAATTGAAGCGAAGGTGCGGAGTTGGTCTCCTGAGAACTGGAGCGGTCCAAAGGCGCGTGCGGCGTCGTTCCAACGATCGACCACGACGATCGCGTCGTCTTGATCGCGCGAGGAATCGGCGTTGCGTTTGATGAGTCCGTTTTTCTTTCTCATCGCTTATTGGCTGCCTTTCGAGCTAATTTCGGGGAGTTCGATCATGGCGGGCTCGAGTTCTGGTGGTGAGCTTGGGTGTGTGGAGGTGGTTGGTTCTTGCTGGGGCTGGGGGAAAGATGTGGATGGTTTGATGTCTGGAGCCATGATGATGGCGGGTTCGAGTTCGGGCATGTTTTCTCCGATGCCCATCTCGCTTTGCGGGCCTTTGGAGAAGAGCTTGAGGTCATTGAAGTTGGGGTCGGTCATGATGCGAGGGGTGAGGAAGACATAGAGTTTTGATTTGTTGTTTACTTTGTTGGTGCGTTTGAAGAGTTCGCCTACAAGTGGGATGTCGCCGAGAAGTGGAACTTTGACGATGGTGTCTCGGATATCTTCGACGGTAAGCCCGCCGATGACAATGGTGGCATCGGATGGAACGGTTGCCGAGCCTTCGACGGTGCGTCTGTTGGTTCCTGGCGGGAGTCCGCCTTGGGCGACGCCGACGAAGTTGGAGAGTTCGACACTGTATTCGAGTCGAATGAAGCCACTTGCCGAAATTGATGGGGTGACGGTGAGGGTGGTGCCGACTTCGACATAGCCTCCAAGTCCTTCGAGGTTGCTTCCAGTGCCTGTGGTCTGGGTGATTTCGGAGTAGGGTTGCTCCTCGACGGACATGATTGTGGATTCTTCATTATCGTTGACGAGGAGTTGGGGGGTTGAGAGGATTCTTGCGTTGATGTTGGTTTGTGTTGCATTGATGATGAGCGGGACATATTCGGACATGATGACGGCCTGGGTCAGCCCGCCGAGCCCTGCGGTGACGGTTTTGGGGTCTTGGAAGAGTGTGCCCGGGGATGAGAGCCCGAAGTTGGTTCCGGCGGAGTATTGCCCTGCATTGATCTGGGTTTCAAAGGCGAGGGTGAAGTCTTCGTTGTCAGCGATGGAGACGATCATCGCTTGGATGTAGACTTGGGCGCGTTGGCGATCGAGCCGGGTGATGAGTTTGGCGAGGTCTTCTTGTTGTTTGATGGGGGCTTTGATGATGATCTGGTTAGAGAACTCGTCGGCGATGACGGTGATTTTGTTTGGATCGAATGCGCCGGTGGATTCGCCGTCGGCGTTGATGGGGAAGCCGTTGATGAATGTTCGACTGGTATTTCTTCCCGATGATCCTGGGAGGAGGCTTGAATCGCCGGTTTGCTGCTCGCCGGTGATGATGGCGTTGAGCAGATCGGAGATGGTGATGGCGTCGGTGTGGTTGAGGATGTATTCGCGGATGACGACGCGTTCGTCTTCGGTTTTGAGCTCGGCGAGCAGGGCTGCGAGCTGTGCCTGCTGGGCGTCGGTGCCATAGTAGATGATGCTTCCACGGGCTGGGTCAACGACCATGACGGGTCCGCCTTGTCCTAGATTGGAGGTCTGCATGTTGAACTGGTTGTTTTGCCCGCCGAAGCTAAATGGGTTTTGGATTTGTGGTGCTTCGATCTGGATGACTTCGCCGAGCCCGCGTCGTTTAGCGATGTCGGCGATTTGGGCGGCGCTTGATCCTGCGAAGTAGTTTTTGGGTTGGAGGGTGTTGGGGACATCAATGACGGCGAGGACTTTGCGGACACGGTCGATCTCGTTCTCGTTGCCTTTGAAGATCATCGCGTTGCCTTGGGGGTCGATGGTGAGGCGTTCGGTGAGGTTTGAGAGCGAGCTGCCGCCGCCAGCGGCGAGGATATTTCCCGTGTTGGGCTGATTACCTTGGTTGGCTCGTATCTGGGGGGGGCTGGCGCCTGATGATCCGGTGCCACCGACGAGGGCGATGATGCGGTCGAGTGCGGTTGGTGCTGCGAGGTGGTTGAGCTCGAATCGGATGTATTGCATGTCGGTGTCGAGTCGGATGAGCTCGGTGACCATCTGCTCGATGCGGAGGATATCGCGGTGGGATGCGTTGATGATGAGCACGCCGAGTTCATCGACTGCTTGGATTGCGCCGCCGGTTTTGGCTGCGCCTGTGCTGGTGCCTGATCCAAGGGTTGCGTTGAGTGCAGGGACGATGAGGGAGGGTTTGATGTTGGGGGTGGGGATGATACGGGTCGAGGCGCGGTCGGTCCCGAAGGTTGGTTTGACATCGGTGAGGGGATGGACGATGTAGAATTTTGAATCGGGTTCGTAGGAAATGGTGAAGGCGTATTGTTCGAGCATTGCATCGAGTAGGTTGATGAGTTTGCTCTTTGGGACGCGGATTGGAGCGTTGAAGACGACTTCGCCGGTGGGCGATCCTTTGACGATGATGTTGATATTGAGCGATGATCCGATGTAGTCGATGAGTGTGGTGAGTTCGATTGGCTCGGAGAAGACGCCAAAGGATACCATTGGCTCGTTGGGTTCGTGTTTTTGTTTGGTTTGAGGCTTGGGTGTTGTTTGGGGTTGGGTGAGGACCGGGGGCTCTTCGATGGGATCGAGCATCTGGGCGTTGGTGGTGGCAGGGCCAAGGAGCAGTCCGACAGTTGCGAACATGGTGATTCCAAATGGGTTCTTGCGTTGTTGCACTGTCAAATCTCCTTGATCCACCTGCTGTATGGTGGGGCGGGGGCGGGGGCGGGGGCGGGGGCGTATTGTCTCTTTCCATCACCGTGGGGTATGTTTGCCGATGGTGTCCGTGTGGGCGGTTTGGTGTCCGAGTGTTGGCTGTATACAGTAGGCAGTCGCCTTGAAACAAGGTTTCTCTCTTCTTTTCGGAGGAAGTTGATGCGCATCGTGAGTCTGATCCCCTCCGGTACGGAAATCGTTGGTTTTTTGGGTGCCGAGTCTTTGTTGGTGGGTCGATCCCACCGGTGCGATTTTCCGGTGGGTGTTGATTTGATTCCTTCCCTGACGCGTCGAGGGGCTGATGCTCATCGGGCTTATGGGATTGATAGGGCGAGACTTGCGGGTTTGTCGCCGAATTTGATTTTGGCCGGGCATGAGGAGGAGATCGAGGGGGTCGTTGATGGAGCGGTGATCTTGAGGCTCAATCCCGAGACCGTGGAGGATATCCTCGACGATATCTATCGGGTTGGGGAGGCGATTGGTTGTCAGGATCAGGCGATGCATGCTGTGGTGGGGCTCCGTCAGCGGATGGACCGGGCAGAGGAACATATCAACCCGTATGACGACGGGCCGATTTGTGGGTTTCTCGAATGGACAGACCCGATTTGTGTTGCGGGGCTGTGGACGGTGCAGCTTATTGGACGAGCGGGTGCTCGGCATCCGCTCAATGAGGTTTTCGCCAGGCCTGGTTCAGGCGCTGCGGTTGGGCCTCAGCAGGCCCAACGGGTGGCGGGTCCTTCGATTGCCGTGTCTTCAGAACTCTTTTGCGCCAGCGAGCCTGAGTATCTGGTCGTTGCGCTGCGGGGGATGGGGCTTGAAGAAGGAGTTGAGGCAACCAATCACCTGTTTGGGGATACGGATTGGTTCAGGCTGTTGCCTGCGGTTGTGAATGATTGTGTGGTGGTGGTCGATGGGGAGCAGGTGTTCCATCGCCCCGGGCCACGGGTGGTCGATGGGCTTGAGTTTTTGGTGGGGTGGCTCAATGGGTGTGGGCACCTGATTCCGGATGATTTTCCGTGGGTGCGGTGGTCGTCTGGGCATGCTTGAAGCGTGGTAAAGCTTGGAAAAAAGTTGTATTTAGTTTGGCTCTGTTGGTTTATGTCGGATGGCGATTGCAGCACCATCGAATGAAATCGCGTCGATTGGCAGGCATGGTGGCTCGGGTACCACAAGCGAGGGGTCCGATGTCTGGTCCGATGTCTGGGTTGGTGTCTGGGTTGGTGTCTGGGTTGGTGTCTGGGTTGGTGTCTGGGTTGGTGTCTGGGTTGGTGTCTGGGTTGGTGTCTGGGTTGGTGTTTGGGTTGGTGTTTGGGGTGTTTTTTCTGATTTTGCTGGTGTATGCGCCGGTGTTGGTGTTGGATCGGCTTCTGGTGGTGTTCCGAATTGCATTTTTCCAGCGTCTGGGAGTTCATTGGCCAGTGACTCGGCTCGTTGAATCAGTGCGCCAAGCCAAACCCCTGCTTGTTCGACGCGGGTGGAGAGTTTGTGCAGCGAGCCGTCGAGCAGTGCTTGGAGTTGGCCGGATTGATTGGTCATTTGGCTGGAGACTTGATTGGCGATGGATGAGGAGGTTTCGATGGTTTGGCGGAGGGTTTGTTGTTCGAGCTGGAGATGGGTGAGTTGGGTGGATGCGAGTTCGAGTTTCTCTTCAATATCTGGGCCCAGTTTTGCGATTTTCTCGGCGGCTTGGGTCATCGGGCCGACAAGTTTGTCTTTGCGTGCTTCGAGCACATCAAGTTTGTCTGCGGCATCGACAAGCCAAGAGCCGAAGACCGATTTGATTTCTTGGGCCTGTGATTGAAGGTCTTCGAGCTGACGGTAGAGGCGATCGAGGGAAGCGGTTTGTGTCTCGCCTCGCTCGACAAGTGATTCGATGCGCGACAAGGGAGAATCTTCGAAGACGGGATTTTCTGGGTCCATACCCAGGGTTTGCATTGCTTGCTGGGCCGCTTCGAGGACGGGCTCGATCGAGCGGTTGAGCTCGGCGATCCGGGCGTCGGTGAGGTTGGATGCTTCGTCGATTTTGGTTGCGAGGTTGGCGCCTGCTTCTTGTGTTCGGGCCAAGACATGGTTGATATCGGCATTGAGTCGTTCGCTGATGGTGTCGGTGCGCTCGAGGATTTCGTTGAGTGTGTTGTTTGTTTGGGCGCGGGTGTTTTCAATGCGTGCATCGAGTTCGGCAAGTTGCCCTTCGACTTTGGCAGAGAGTTCGGCGAGTTGAAGGGCGTGTTGGGTGCTCGATTCGATTGCTTGCTGGGCCCGTGCTTGAGCTTCTTGTGCTTTGGCCTGGGCTTGGGCGATGGTTTGGTCGATGCGTGTTTGGGCGCTGGCGAGCCGATCTTCGATGAGCTTGTCGATCTGGGAGGCGAGTTCCTGTGAGTCGGGCAGTGATGCATGGATTTTGTCGAGGAGGCGGTCAGTTCGGGCAGCCCGCTCATCGATCATTTTGAGCATCCGTACGCCGGATTGCATGCGTTTGTTGATGGCTTCGGTGGTGTCGTTGCACCGCTTGATCATGGCTTGGGCGTCGGTCGAGAAATCTTCGAGGGTCCGGGTTTGGGTGCTTGCTTGGGCGATGATGGATTTGAGCATCTCGGAGTATCGCGCGAAGGCTCCGGCATCGAGGACTCTTGGAGAGAGGAAGATGTCTTCTGGGCTTGCGGATTCGATTATTGGGCGGGGTTCGACGATGGATGCGTGTTCGGGGGCGGGGGGGTGAATCGGGGCCGAGGTTGTGTTGTGCGTAGCTGAGTTGGCAGTGCCCATTGAAAACTCCTGAAATGCCTGATTTGCCCAATGATTTGTGTGCTTTGCCCAAGGGCAGCGCACAGCGAGCGATCAATTGGCCGATAGGGTTTCACTCACTTCGGCCAAATCGGTCTCACTTCTCAAGAAACAACACGCAAAACAACAACCTGAGGGTGTGAATACCAAGATTTTGGCTCATCATGCGTACACTTTGGCTATGGGACAACGGGCGGAAGAGACAGATTTGACGGATGCATCGCGGGGCAAGCGTCTGCAACGCGTCATGGCCGATGCTGGGATTGGGTCCCGCCGGGCCTGCGAAGCGATGATCGAGAACGGTGAGGTCGAGGTCAACTCCAAACTCGTCACCAAGCTCCCCGCTTGGGTCGATCCCGAAGAAGACCATATTGTGGTTGCCGGTCGGGCGTTGCCCAAGGCGGATCGCAAGCTCTATATTATGCTCAACAAGCCGAGCAATACGCTTTCGACGAATAAGGATGAGCCGGGCTCGGATCGTCGGACGGTGACGCAGCTGGTCAATCACCCCGCAGCGGCGAGGCTTTTTCCCGTTGGCCGGCTTGATTACGACACCGTTGGGCTGATTTTGCTGACCAATGATGGGGAGTTGGCCAATCGACTTACGCATCCACGGTACGGGGTGCCCAAGACCTACCGGGTGACGGTCAAAGGGGAGCTCGACGAGGCGGCAATCAAAGAACTTGAACGGGGGATTTATCTCGCCCATCGCAAAGCGGGTCAGACGGATGGGGTTGCCAAGACTGCCCATGTCGAGATTGAACTGATTGCTCGTGATCGTGAGCGGACGGTGGTGTCATTGACGCTGCGCGAGGGGCGCAATCGTCAGGTTCGACGGATGCTCGCTGCAGTTGGATATCCGGTGCGTAAGCTCGAGCGCACTGGGATGGGCCCGGTGCGTCTCAAGGGATTGCCTCGGGGTGGTTGGCGTGAGTTGACGCGGGAGGAAATTCGTGCGTTGCGTCGATCGGCGGCAATTTCCGGTCAAGAGGGCAAAAAAAACGCGCAAGCAAGCCGACCCGCAACCCAAAGAGAGGGAGCAGGGGGCGGCAGGGCTGATGGAGGGGGAACTGAGGGATCTCGTCGATCTCGCAAGCGGAATCAGCCGAAGAAGGGGCCATATGTGAGTCCGAGTGCCGGTCAGGATGTTCATATTCGGAATCGGACGATCAAGAACGCGATCAACCGGGCGGGTAACGAGCAGGGGTTTGTCCCCAAGCCAACGAGTGAGCCTGATGAGTCGTCAGCATAGGGCCAACAGCACACACGATGAGTACGCCTGAGTCCAACCCGTCATCTGTTTCCAAACATGTTGATCCGCGTGATGAAGCTCGGCGGATCTGGACGGTGACAAAGATGGGTGTTTTGGGGTTGCACCAGACCCAGCTGCCTCGGATGGCAGCGGCTTTGGCGTATCGAACCATCTTCTCGATTATTCCGGTGATGGCGATTGGGCTTTTGATTTTTGGATCGGTGGTATCCGATGCGCAGGTTGAGTCTGGGGTTCGGCGGGTGCTGACCTTTGCGGGAATCTCGCAGATCTCGGCAGCGGAGCAACAAGAATTGCACGAAGCACAGCATCCTGCCAATCTTGAAGTGGGTCTTGAAACAAATCCGGAGGCGAGTTTGGAAACGGATCACGAAGCGATCGACCAAATCGAGGGGCCGGAAGAGGATTCGGCGCAGGTAGGTGATGGTTCAGCGGATCCCTTCGGAGGGACCAATCTTGATCAGGTGATTACGGACTTGATTACCCGTGTCAATAACTCGATCCGCAATGTGCCCACCGGGTGGATTGCGTTGACTTCGGGTTTGGTGCTTTTGTACGCAGCGATGTCGATGCTTATTGAGATTGAGAAATCGTTCAACCAGATTTGCGGCGCGCCCTCTGGGCGAGGGTGGTTGCGCCGATTGATGCTCTACTGGACGATTTTGACAGCCGGTTCGTTGATGCTTGCAGCGACCTTTCTCGCTGGTGATGCTTTTACGCGTTTGGTGGTGTCGTTTGCGGGGAGAGATTCGATGATCGGGGCGATTATGGCAGGATATGGCGTGTCGGTGCTGATCTCGACTTTCTTGCTTTTGGGGGCGTATCTGATTATTCCCAATACTAAGGTGCAGTTTCGGTCGGCTTTGGCCGGGGCATTTTTTGCTGCGATTATTTGGGAGCTGGGCAAGCTTGGGTTTACGACTTATTTGCGGTACACCGCCGGGTATGCCAGGTTGTATGGGTCGATTGCGATTTTGCCTTTGTTTATGCTTTGGGTGTACTTGACTTGGCTGATTGTGCTCTTTGGGATGCAGGCGTCGTATGCCTTGCAGAATTTTTCTCGACTTCTTGAAGACAATCTGCGTTCGCTCAGTGATCCGTCGAACCGAGCGCCCGTGTTGATTGATCCGCTGGTGCTTTTGGCGGTGGCCAAGGAGATTGAAGCGGGATTTGCACAGGGGAAACCGAGCACCGTTGAAACGGTGGCTGGGCATTCGAAGCTTGATCCGTCGCAGGCATCAGGGTTGCTTGATGCGCTGACCGAGGCGGGGATGACGAACCGGGTGTATCAGGGCGAGTCGTTTCTTGGGTGGTCGCCGAGTAAGCCGGCCGATGGGATTGGGCTCGATGAGATCCTCAAGGTTGCTTATGAGCTCGATGGGTTCCGGGTTGGAGGGGTTGATGGGCAGCTGCCTTTGGCGATCAGCCAGGCCACTGCGTCGGCCTGCGCGGGTAAGACTTTGGCGGATATTATCGTTTCATCGGGCAAACAGGGCGATGAATGAAACCCGAACATGAAGTTGGAGGGATCGTCGGATTCTGGGGACGATGTGGTGTTTCAAATCGGGTTGATGCCTATGCTTCGCGTCCAAATGAACTGTATTCAACTCACCGAATTTTCGATATACCTTCAGCAACGCCCCGGGGAGTTGGCAGGTCTTCTTGATGCGGCCAAGGCTGGTGGGGTTGAGATTATCTCGATCTCGACGACCGAACATCTCGATCGTGGGTGTGTTCGGCTGTTGGGATATCCCGAAGATGCGCTTCGTCATGTGTGTGAGTCGATGGTCGATGCGGGGGTTGGGCCTGTGGTTGAAGCGCCGGTGGTGGGAGTTTCGATTGAGGGTCGCCTTGGGATTATTCGAGATCTTGTTGTGCTGATGGCAGATAACCGGGTCAATGTGCGGTATTGCTACTTTGTGCCTGCATCGAAGGTGAGCGAAGAGACGATGTGTGTGTTCCGGTTCGATGAGCATGAGCGTGCGATCGAGACCATCAAGGAGGCGGATTGGGCGCCCGATGCGAGCTCCGATGTGAGCCAGGGCAATTCGGGCGATGAAAGCGACGAATCTGCCGCCTGAGATGCGTCGCATTCCCTTGGCGGATCGCATATACTTGTGCATCATCATCTGCAATTTGCATCATCGGGCGCTGAGCCCGTAGCCTTGATCTGCACGAGTTTGGAGCGAGTTTCTATGGGAATCGAAGGCGCTATTACCACGGATAATGTTCTGCTGACCCAGCTTCAGCGTGTGGTCAACTGGTCTCGTCGATCGAGCCTTTGGCCGATGCCTTTTGCGACGGCCTGCTGTGGGATCGAGTTGATGGCGACTGCGTCGTCACGGTATGACTTGGCCCGGTTTGGCGCCGAGGTCATGCGGTTTTCGCCTCGTCAGGCGGATTTGATGATCGTGGCCGGTCGGGTGACGACCAAGATGCTCCCGGTACTTCAGCGTATTTATGAGCAGATGCCTGAACCCAAGTGGGTGATTTCGATGGGTGCGTGTGCTTCGACGGGTGGGGTGTTCGATACCTATGCGACGGTGCAGGGTGTGGACCAGTTTATTCCTGTGGATGTGTATGTGCCTGGATGTCCGCCTCGTCCTGAGATGTTGATCGAAGGGGTGATGGCGATTCAACGGCACATTGATGAAGAGGGGATGCCTCCGATGGACAGCAATGGTAAGCGGGTGCCGTTGGGGATTGCGGTGTCTTCGGGGCATGGTCATGTGGTCCGGGCTCAGCCTGTGGGCTTGAGCTGAGCGACGGGGTTGTTTGAGGAAAGGAATGGAACATCAACGCGTGCTTTGGCAGGCGTTTTGCGTGACTGTGTGAGATTGTTCGTGGCATGGGACAAAAAAGCCCTTCAGATTTCTCCGAAGGGCTTTGAAAGTTCTTTCGATCAAGCATGTTGATCGGTTGTGCTGCGGATCAGCGGCGACGACGACCAGCAACGAGCCCACCGAGTCCGAGGACGGCCAGTGCGCTTGGTGCGGGGATGTAGCTTACGGTGATGGTTGAGCCAGCTTCGATGTAGGTATCGATGCCGCCTGGGATGTCATCAAAGAACTGCTCGTAGAATTCGATGTCAAGCATACCGTCAGCACCGAGGACGATGCTCGAAGCCTGGTCGCCGACATAGTTCACAAAGCTGCCGGTGAAGGCATCGCCGGGAGCAACCTGAACAATTTCGCTGTTGCCGAAGAAGCCCATGGTGAACTCTTCGAGCCAGCTTGGAGATTCGGTTGAGATGGTGACATCCCAAGCGATGTTGGTGATGCTCGCGCTTGCAGCAATGAAGACATTGGCGATGTCGTTTTGTGGATCGCCTTGGAAGTTATAGCTGTCGTACATCGAGATGTCGATGACGAGGGATTGGCCGTGTGCAAGGCCTGAGACAGCAACGAGTGTTGCGAGTGCAATTGTCTTTTTCATTTTTAATTCTCTCTTTCTAAAAAGTCATTCCTGCCAGCGCTCCGTACACTGACAACTTGAAACAGGTTTCGATCGTGAGAGACCATACTCCCAGATCATTCGAGCGAGAGAGCAAGTGCTCCATTGGAATGCGAAGCAGCATACACAGAAAGGAGTATGCAGAATACTCCCAGAATACTTCGCGTGTTCGAACCCTTCATTGCGCCTCTCTCGCGGATGGTGCGGAACCATCTATGCTGCGTCCAGCATAACGAATCTTGGGTGTGTGTCAATACTCGTGGGGGTGAAAATGAGATAATTCTTTGCTGGGAAAAGGTTTCCATAAGGTGGGAAGAAAGCAGGGCATTTGCTGGCATTGCAGCCAGGCGTGTAACTGATGGTGTCACAGGAGATTGTGAGGGTATTGGACAAAGTGTTGCATGGTGTTGCCTGCAAAAAAATCCCTTGGAGAAATCTCCAAGGGATTCTGTATTTTGTTTTGTATCCGAACTTGTTGGCAATACTGCCAGCGGGTCAGGCGTAAGTTCGAGTACATTCAATCCGGATTAGCGACGACGACGACCAGCAACGAGGCCACCGAGCCCGAGGACTGCGAGTGAACCAGGAGTTGGGACGAAGTTTCCACCGAAGCCGACGAGGGTGAGGGTTGAGCCTGCGCCCCAAGTTGCGTCACCGGAGCCGCCGTTGTCGACGAATGACTCGAAGAATTCGATGTCAAGGTCGCCTGATGCATCTGGCAGGGTGTTGGGGATGCCGTTGTCGCCCAAGTCAAGGATGCCGCCTGAGTTGTAGTTCTGGTTGGTAACGCCGAAGCTATCAGCGACACCAGGAGTCAGGAAGAGCTGACCACCAAAGTTCATGGTTGCTTCCGAAGCCCAGCTTCCACCGATGGTGGTGAGGTAGACATCCCAGCCGATGCCGGTCATTTCAGCACCAACACCAAGGGCGACGGTCAGGATTTCGTTGAGGGGTGATCCTTGGGCGTCGTTTGAGTTGTAGCCACTGATGTCAACGACGATGGTGCCGGTTGCGACGCCAGCATTGTCGATGGTGTTGCCAGCGAACTGGCCGACGGCGATTGGGTTTGCGGTTGCGAGGCCAGCGGTTGCTGCCAATGCTGCAAATGCGATTACTTTCATTTTCTCTTCTCTCTTTCGTTTGACAAACTATAAGACAGGCCGACGCTCCACACGCCAAGCCAAACGGACCGAAATATCCAACACGCGTGTTGGATATTTCGAACACAAACAACAAGTTTGAACAAGGGGTCTCTTTCTCCCTTGCAAGCGCCTCATCAGAGCACTCCGAATGAAGCGTGTCTCTGAAAAGACGATGGAACGACACCGTGTCTCGGGTGGGTACCACCCTTCACACACTCTTAGCGTAGTGATTTCCGAGGGCGTGTCAATAGAATCATGGCTGAATTTGAGAAGAATCTCTGGGTTTGGGCGAATTTGGAGCGTGAGAGCCGATTATAGGCGATATTGCAGATTGAATGGGTGTTTTCGGACGATTCAAGGTTCCGTTACTCCAACAGGCACGCTTTTCTGGGGTTTGGCTGTTGATTGCGGAGAATGAAAACACGCCAGAGCAACTGCTCTGGCGTGGGGGTGGAGGCTGAAGGGGGCCTCAAACCAAAGGATTTGGGCCCGTTGGGGCATCAAGGCGGTGTTATCGCCTGCGCCGGGCTGCGAAGAGTCCGGCGAACCCCATCGCGGCGAGGGACCCTGGGGCTGGCATCAGCACAATGGTGATGGTCGAGCCCGCTTCAAAGTAGGCGTCGATGGCATCGGCGTTGTCATCAAAGCCAGTTTCGTAGAACTCAAAGTCGAGTATCCCATCGGCTCCGATGACAAGCAGCTGCGGATCAATAGACCCTTGATAGTTCTGGTTGACAACAGTGAAGCTATCCCCTAGGGCAGGATTGATGATGACCGAGTTGCCCAGCAGGCCGAGGGTGAGTTCGTCAGCCCAGCTGGCCCCAACGGTTGTGATATTGAGGTTCCAGCTGAACTCAATGATTGGGGCCATCACGCCGAGAAAGACGGTGAAGGTTTCATTGTCGGGGTCGCCTTGGAAATCCCAACTCGCCATCCCCGAGACATCGAGCGTGATGGCGGTCTGGGCCTGGGTTTGGGGTGTTGATACGCAGAGGGTGAGCCCGGCGAGGGCGGTCAGTGCGGCGAGTTTCATGGTATCTCTCTTTTTCTTTCAAAATGGATGAATGCTCATACCAACGGAGTTGGAATGAGTAAGGTACGAGGTTTTGTTGTGTGTGTAAATGGGTTTTGTGGAATTTGGGAGCGGTATGGTGTATTTCACGCCATGAAAAATGCCCGAACGGGTGTTCAGGCATTGAGCAATCATGCGATTGGTTGGCGATGAGGATGCCCGGGCAAGAGATCGGCTCTTCGAGAATAGGGATCAGATGGTTTGGAGGGCACGGCCGATGCGGCGGCGTTTGTTGAGGAGCTTGCGGCCGCTCTTTGTTTTCATGCGGGCGCGGAAGCCGAATGATCGACGACGCTTGGTGTTGCTCTTGCGGCGGGGGTAGTGCATGGCCATAGCTGGGGTCTCCTAAAACGCGGCCTTCAAATGGCCGATGCCTTTTCATCAAGGGCGGGGAGTCTAGTCGCCGAGGCGTTGGGCGTCTACATCAAACGCGAATCAACACGCAAATTCATTGGACTCGGGCCCTTATCGAGCGGATACTCTCTTTGTTATTGTCGCCGATGGCGTTTCCGATTCGATTTCGCGGCCTATTGTTCGGTGTTTGCTCCTAGAGACTTGTGCTCATAGACACTCAGCAACCGATCGCGGATTTCCCTGAGAAGAGGATCGATCAGCACACCACGGCATTCATTTGGTTTACCCCGCCGCCTTTTTATCCGGTGGGGGGGTGGTCTTTGCGTCTGGGTTCGCAAGGGGGTGATGCTGATGAATGATGAGATTCGCGCCAAGGCGCAGGAAATTCTTGGACATCAGTTCGAGGATATCGGGTTGCTCGATCTGGCGCTGAGGCATGCGTCGATCTCGGAGTCTCGGCTTGATTCCAACGAGCGCTTGGAGTTTCTTGGGGATGCGGTTTTGGGGATGATCGTTTGTGAGCGCATTTTTCATCGGTTCCCCGAGTACCTTGAAGGGGAAATGACCAAGATCAAATCTTTGGCGGTTTCTCGGAGTATCTGTGCGCGGATTGCGATGGAGACGGGGTTGGATCAGTTGATTTTGGTGGGTAAGGGGATGATGACTCAGCCCGAGTTGCCGCCGTCGTTGGCAGCGGCGGTGATTGAGTCGGTGGTTGCGGCGTTGTATATTGATGGGGGGATGGAGCGTGCGCAGTCGTTTTTGATGCCTTTGTTGGATCCATTGCTTGACGAGGCGGTGAACTCGGGGCATCAGCATAACTTCAAGAGTATGCTTCAACAGCATGCCCAGAAGACGGTGGGGATGTCGCCTCAGTATCGGATTCTCGAAGAAAAAGGCCCAGACCATGCCAAGGCGTTTCATATCGCAGTTGAACTTGACGGGACGCAGTTTGATCCATGTTGGGGGCAATCGAAAAAGGCGGCGGAGCAATCGGCTGCCCAGTGTGCCCTCAAGGCGATGGGGTTGATCGAGGGGGATTGAGCCTTCATTTTGCTTTTTTCAGGTCAATGATGATCGGGAGATGATCGGAAGCTTTCGAGTCATCTCTTTGCAATCCCATGATGCTCAGTGAGGCGTTTGAGAGGATTCGGGTGTCAAGGACAAAGGCATTGGTTGCTGAACTTGTGGATTCGTCAATGAGGATCCAGTCGAGTCTTCCGGGGCTGAACCGGCTTTTCTCGTCGTTCCAAGTGATGGTTGATGCGTCGGCGAGGATTTGGGGGTCGATGGGGGTGAGGTCTTGCCCTTGGGCACCGAGTGAGTCGATCATTGCTGCCATGGGTTCGTAGGAGCCGACGAGATTGAAATCGCCTGCGATGACGATTTTGGCTTTGGGATGTTGTGCGTGGACAAAGCGCACGAAATCGTTGATTGATTTGGCCTGTTCGATGCGTTTGTTGTCTTCGGGGGAGTTGGCGCTGCCACAGCATTTGAGGTGGATGGAGATGGCAAGGAGTTCTCCTGCATCGGTGTCGATCAGGGCTGCGACGCCGCGGGCCGGGCGTCCTGAGCTTGATGGAGGCAGGACCGACTCGTAGGAGGTGATGATTGGTCGGCGTGTGGCGATGGCGACGCCTGCTTTGGCGCTGGGCATGTGCACGGACCACCCGTTTCCCGCGTGGGTGTCGAGCCAGCTTTGGACATCCTCAGCGGGGGTATTGAACCATTCCTGGTAGAGGATGACATCGGGATCGGTGGCGTCGATGATGCGTTTGAAGGGGGCGGGGTCTTTGATCGGCGAGGAGAAGAGGACATTGGCGCTCATGATTCGCACGCTTTTTTTGGGTTTTTCCGGGATGATCGCGTCGGGTCTGGCAGCGTCGCCCAGTGTGGGTAGTTTAAGGTTGATGGTTGTTGACCAGCGGAATCGATCGTTTTGATCTACTTGGTCGATGACGATTTCGAGGGGGCCTTCTTTGGGCAGGATATGGGCGCCTGGTGCATGGCGGTCGATGCGGAGTTCGTATTGAGGGGCGCTGAAGGTTGGTAGAAACATGAACCCCAGCGCAGCGTGCCCGATGGAAGTGCTTTTGTCTGAGGAGGCGTAGTGCATGACCGAGGATCCGATTCCGATGGTGCCCAGATCGTTCTTTGGTGAGAGTTCGATGAGCAAGTCGACACCTTGAGGCTCTTGGAGCGAGGTTTCGAGACTCATCCATTGCATGGGTCGGCCGGTTTTGGGGTTGGTGTCGGCGTCGATGCGGATGCGTGTGGTGTAGGGGGCTGCCTGGATTGCTTGGAGGGAATCACTCGGAGGGGAGAAGGTGAGGTAGATGTATCGATCGTCAGCAAATCCGGCATTGGGGCGGTTCCACTCGTTGCACTTGCCGTCGAGGATGATCGGTGAGTTGGGGCTCGTGGTGGAGGATGCAGTGGATTCGATGCTTTGGCATCCTGAAGCGTAGATGGTCGATGAGCAGAGGGCGGCTACGAGGAGTGTGGTGTTCATAGGGGAAGGGTAGACGGGCAAATCGCGTGTAGAATCTCTCAAAGGGAATAACCTCTTGAGCCGATGCGTTGATGTGGGTCCATTGTGTATTCAACAGGAGAAGTTTGATGAAAGTTTTTATGAAATATGTTTTTTACGCTTCAATCGTACTCTTGGTTTTGGTGGTTATGCTGGGTGCCATCGCCGGGGGGGGGGGGGGGCCGGTCAGCAGGAATCGAATCTTCCGTGATGGTTCTCGAGGAGGAAGAGGCTGCGACGCGGGTTTATGAGATTGATCCCACGCATACCAATGTGATTTTCAAGATTCGACACAACTCTGTTGCGAATTTTTATGGGCGGTTCAATACCACCCAAGGTACGATCAACTTTGATCAGGACAATTTTGAGCGTTCGTCGATGGAAATCACGGTGCAGATGAGCTCGATCGACACCCATAACCGGACTCGTGATGGGCATCTCAAGGGCGCGGATTTTTTCAATGTGCGTCAGTATCACCAGGCGAAGTTTGTTTCGTCGGGGATCGAGGAGGTTGGTGATGGTGTGTATCGGGTGCGGGGTGATTTTACGCTTCAGGGCAAGACCGTGCCCATCGAAGCCGAGTTGACCGATGTTTCTGCGAAGAACTTCAACAACTTCGATATGCTCGGGGTCGAGGCCCGCTTTTCGATCAAAAGATCAGACTTTGGAATCACGAAATACCTCAATGCAGATGATCCGGAGAACGGTCCGTTGGGGGATCAGGTCGATATCATCGTTGGGATCGAGGCGGTTGGACAATAAAACGGTGGGTAAAGCGATCGCCATGAGGCATTGGTTGGAGTGTACATGAATCCTCAGCTACAAGAGCGCCTGGTGATGTATGGGGGGGTGATTCCTGGGGCGGTTTCGCTGGTGCTTTTGTTGGCGGCGTGGTATCTCCATGCTTTGAAGCGATCGCGGGCGGATCATTTTGAGGTTGGGGATCGTGGTTTTGATGAAGAAGAGTTCGACGAAGAGCAAGGCGAGCGTTCGGTTTCGGATGGGCCTCGATGGGTGCTGCCGATGCTGCTTGCGGGTGGATTCGCCGGGGCGGATTTTGCGGCCAACGATGTGTTTCATCTCTGGCCTGACGGCAATAACTACCGGTTTATCCATGCGATTGTGCTGATTGCGCTTGTTGGGGTGGTGGAGGGGTTGGTTCGCCTGCCGATGCTGGTGGGGTTTGTGCTTCGGGTACTTGGGTTTGGTGGGGCGTTTTGGATGTTGGGCGAAGGGTATGTGGGCTCGGTGTTTGCGGATTCATCGATGTTTGTTGGGTCGGCGATTTTTGCTGCGTTTGCTGGGGCGTTTGTGGCGACCGCAGCCGATCGCACCAGTGAAGAGACGCCGGCGTGGGTTGATGCGATCACCTGGCTCATCATCGCGGGCGCGTCGATGCCGATCTTTTTGCAGAATCATTTTTCGACGGGGGCGATGATTCCGGCGGGGATCATCGCGGTGCTGGTCTCGACGCTGATCGTCGGGTTGATCTTTCGGTATCTTCGGCTCTCGGGTGGTGGGGTGACGGTGCTTGTCGGGTTTATGCTCACGATGTTGGTTGGGTCGATGATTCAGACTGGGGTGGTGAACTTGTCTGCAGTGTTGTTGCTGGCGTTGTCACCGATGGTTTTGTTGGTGCGGGGCAGGTCGAAATCATCGTTTGGATTGTTGATGATGCGGGTGGTGATGCTGGCGTTGGTGCTGGGTTCGTCTGGAGGATTGATGGCCTATGGCGGGGATGCGGATGCAGGTGTGGATGAGGTTGATCCGCATGGGGAGTACGAGCCGGGAGCGTGAGCGGTGGTGGGGATGACGGTGGGGCGTGGTATCCGGGTTTGCCCACCGCCGATTGCCTTTTTATTCCCATTCAATTGTTGCGGGGGGTTTGGATGAAATGTCGTAGACCACCCGGTTTACGCCCGGCACCTCGTTGATGATTCTTGTCGAGATTCTTGCGAGGACATCGAAGGGGATGCGGGACCAGTCGGCGGACATGAAATCTTGGGTTTCGACGGCTCGGATCGCAATCACGCGTTCGTAGGTGCGCCCGTCACCCATGACGCCAACGGATTGGATGGGGAGCAGGACAGCGAAGACTTGGCTGGTCTTGCGATAGAGGCCGGCGGCGACGATCTCTTCGAGCAGGATTTCGTCGGCGTTGCGGACGATTTCGAGCTTCTCTTCGGTGATATCGCCCAAGACCCGCACAGCCAAACCGGGCCCCGGGAATGGGTGACGCCAGACGATGGAATCGGGGAGCCCGAGGACCGTGCCCAGGGCGCGGACTTCGTCTTTGAAGAGTTCACGCAGAGGCTCGATGAGATCGAACCCGAGCTCTTCGGGGAGGCCGCCGACATTGTGGTGGAGTTTGATGTTGGCCGAGTTGCCGCTGTGCCCGTGCCCGGATTCGATGACATCTGGATAGAGCGTGCCTTGGGCGAGGAAGTCAGCGCCGTCGATTTCGTCGGCAGCCTCTTTGAAGACTTCAATAAACCGATGCCCAATGCGTTTGCGCTTGATTTGTGGGTCATCGACGCCGGCAAGGTCATCGAGGAAGGCTTTGGACGCATCGACGACGCGGAGGTCGATTTTGAAATGGTCGCGGAAGGTGTGTTCGACGAGATCGCGCTCTTTGTTGCGGAGCAAGCCGTTGTCGACGAAGACGCAGGTGAGTTGGTCGCCGATGGCTTTGTGGAGGAGCGCAGCGACGACGGAGGAATCGACGCCGCCGGAGAGGCCGCAGAGGACGCGTTTGTTGCCGACGAGTTTTCGTACGCGGGCGATTTCTTCGTCGGCGTAGGCACTCATTTTCCACGAGCCTGAGCAGTTGCACATTTCGTAGAGGAAGTTGCGGAAGATTTCTGGGCCGTGGGGGGTGTGGGTGACTTCTGGATGGAACTGGACGCCGATGAAGGTATGGGCGGGGTCATCGGATCGGACGGCTGCGTATGGGCAGGTGTCGGTTGATGCGATGGAGGTCATGTGTGCTTTGTTGAGATCGGAGATTTGGTCGCCGTGGGACATCCAAACCTGGGTATGTTCGGGGATGGCGTGGAAGATGTTGTCGGTGTGGCCGTTGGATTTGATGGAGAGTTGTGCTCGGCCGTATTCGCGGTGGGGTGCTTTATGGAGCGATGCGCCCAGCAGGTGGCAGGCGAGCTGCATGCCATAGCAGATGCCCAGGATGGGGATGCCGAGTTCGAGGACTTCGGGGTCCATGGTGGGGGCGTTGTCGTCGGTGACGGAGGCAGGGCCGCCGGAGAGGATGATGCCTTTGGGGTTCATTTTGTGGAGTTCGTCGGCGGTGATGGAAGGGGCGAGAAGGACCGAGAAGACGCCGGCGTCTCGGACGCGTCGGCAGATGAGTTGGGCGGTTTGGGACCCGAAGTCCAAAACGGGGACGACTTGGTGCTCGATGTATGATTTTGGCTGATTGGACATGGTTCATCTCGACGGGTGATAGGGCAGAGTTTGAGGTCTGCGGTGGTTGGAATGCAGGGATTGTGGTTCTGCGTCCGATAAACCCGGAGAAAGTGATGATCTCCGGGTGATATCGTAGTCGCGGGGACAGAAATTGCGAGTTTTTGGAGCAACCGGTTGGTATTCTTCTCCAGTAAAGTGCGTCTAAGTCTTGAGGCCTACAGTTGTTGTATGTTTCGTGATCAATGGGGATATGTTGGGTTTATGGTGGTGTTGGGGTTTGCTTTTGGTTTGGTTTCTGGGTGTATTCCCGAGTCGAAGCCTGGGTTTGACTCACCGGCACCATCGAAACGGCTCGATGCGATTGTGAACGCATCGGCCTTGGCGGATGATGAATCATTCTTGAAACTTGTGGAGAAGCTCCGGTCTTTTGATCCTGCCGAGCGGATGTTTGCGATCCGATCGCTCGAAATCCGTACGGGAGAGACCTTGGGCTACGATCATGCTGCACAGGATTGGGAGCGGCTCGAGGCATTTGATCGGTGGATTGCGTATCTTGATGAGCGAGGGATCGAGACGGGTGCTTTTCGGGATGAGGGCAAGGACGGTGGAGTTGGTGGCACGGATAGGCCGATGGAGCAAGATACCGAGTGGTAAGGATATTGCGGTGTGTTGCGCAGCGAGTAGAAGTGGGTGGATATGCAGGACAGGCCTGAAATCGAGTTGAAGCTGATCTCTGATCCGATGTACTTGTGCGGTGCTCGCGAGTTGGTTGGGTGCATTGCCCGTCGGATCGGGTTTGATGATATGGATTGCTCGAAGATCACATTGGCGGTTGATGAGGCGCTTTCGAATATTATTCGGCATGGATACAACAAGGTTTTTGATCGTCCGATTTGGATTGGGATTTCGCCGATCAAGCCCAGTGCCGATTCGATTGGTGGGATTGTGATTACGATTGCTGATGAGGCCAAGCAGGTCGATCCTGGTACGATGAAGGGGCGATGCCTTGAGGATATTCGTCCTGGTGGATTGGGTGTGCACATCATTCACGAAGTGATGGATGAGGTTCGGTATGAGAAGCGTGATTCGGTGGGGATGAGGCTGGTGATGACCAAGCACGCCCCTCGTCTGGAAGAGATGCCCAGGCTTTCGGATCGGAAAGGGTGCTGCGTGACCAAGGTAAAAACCAAGTGTTTGAAATCTCAGGGATCTTCCTGAACATATTGGTGCTGGGATCGACTAAAGTAGACGAGAGAGAGAACTGAACCGCGAAGGATATTGGGCGTATGGCACACCAACAATCGACATTTATCAATATTGACCGCCCTGAGCAAGGTGTGGTGGTGCTGGTGCCTACAGCGGACATTGACATGAGTCGGTCTCCTGAGCTTCGGACTACGATTCGTCAGGAGATGGGTTCTTCGGTCCACAAGATGGTGATCGATCTTGAGGATGTCCATTATATGGATTCTTCTGGTCTTGCGACGCTTGTTGAGGCGATGCGCAACGCGAGCAAATCCGATACGAAATTGGTCATTTGTTGCATGAACCAAAAGGTAAGCGCGATTTTTGAGATTGCTCGCTTGGATTCTTTTTTTTCGATCGTTTCCAGTCGTGATGAGGCGATTTCACTGTGAGTCATTTCACTTTGAGTATCTTTACGCTGATACATAAGGCGTGTTGAAGCCATGTCCGATTTGAATTTTCAAAATGGAGACAAGCCTAGGCACCTTTCACTTATATTTGTGGTGTTGCTTTACCCAGTAGCGATTGTTGGGCGTCGGTTTATTGGGATTCTTGACCATGTGGGCGAGGTGTTTTATTTGCTTGTTGATACTACGCGTTGGTTTTTGCGTGGTGTTTTTCGTTCTCAGTATCGACTTGGCAAGAGTGCGATTGTTTCACAGATCTGCCGAATTGGGGTACAGTCTATTTTTATTGTGGCGTTGGTGGCGGGAGCTGTGGGTTTGATTTTGGCGCTTCAGCTTTCGCCTCCACTCGATGATTTTGGACAGCGTGATAAGATTGCTAATATTATTACGGTGGCAGTTTTGCGTGAGCTTGGTCCTCTTATTGGGGCGATTGTGTTGACAGGATTTGCCGGGGCGTCGATTGCTGCCGAGATTGGGACGATGGTGGTTTCTGAGGAGATTGAAGCGCTTGAGGCCAGTGCTCTTAATCCGGTTCGTTTTTTGGTTGTTCCCCGGCTTTTGGCAGCCAGTGTCTCGATGACAGCGTTGGGGGTGATTTCGAGTTTTTGTTCGATTGTTGCTGCGCTGTCGATCTCGGTTACGGTTTTGGAGATTCCCTATCAGACTTATGTGGACAATATGCTCACGCAGGCCAAGTTGGTGGATTTTTTGACCGGGGTGGTTAAAGGAGGGGTCTTTGGTACGCTTATTGGAATTATTGCATGCACCAATGGGCTCAAAGTGACCGGTGGTGCAGCGGGGGTTGGGCGGGCGACGACCTATACGGTGGTGGAGTGTATTGTTGCGATTGTGGTTGCTGACTTGGTGTTTACTGCGATCTTTTTTGCTCTTGGGCTGTTCTAAGGGCATGGGGTCTACACAATGGAGCGGTGGGGGAGATCGAATGCCGGTCACTTCTGGATGAGACACAGTTTTGTGGGTTTTTATTTTTGTTGGCAGCATGGTTGAGGCGTTGTTGCCCGAAGATTTAGAATCTTTTCTGTGATTGCTCGGTCGACTCGAGAGCATGATTCTTCTTGACGAAGTCAGGGCAGGCGCACATTGCGTGGGCCGACCCGATTGGTGGTATTAAGGAGTATTCATGTCATTGGCCTGCCTTGTTTATGTCGCGAAGCTGCGTGTGAAGTCTGCTGCCGATCCGCTTCTGTATCAGCACAAGGATATGAATACACGCATTTATGCCCGAGAGCGAATAACCGGGGTGCTGATTATTGCTGGTGGGTATCTTTTTGAAATTATGGAGGGTGATTATGGGGCAGTCGAATCGAATTTTGATCGTGTATCATCAAGCGCGATGATGAAGGATTCAGAGGTTCTCATTTTTACGGGGCTGAAGGAACGACAATTTGAAAAATGGGTGATGGATATTTTCGAAGTGCAGGCGTCTGGGCATGCAGATCTTTCAGTGTTGCGTGTGCTTGGGCAACAGACTCAATCGGATCCGTCATCTACGCCTGTTGCGGCGAAGAGCATGTTCAAACTTTTTTGCGAGCAATTTGCAAACTCGTCACACTCCGACGCGGCATAATCGAACCCCTTCTTTCATGTGCACGCGTAAAAAAAACGCCCAACCATTTGGTTGGGCGTTTTGATTGAAAAAGCGTACTTGTTTAGGCGCTGGCAGCCGATGCTTCTGCTTTGGCGCGGGCGTCTTCGAGTGTGCCGACATACATGAATGCCGATTCGGGAAGATCGTCACCTTCGCCTTCGCACAAGCGCTCGAAGGAGTCGATGGTTTGCTCGAGGGTCGAGTTGATGCCTGGGAACCCGGTAAAGACCTCTGCCACATAGAAGGGCTGGGACAAGAAGCGTTCGATGCGTCGGGCACGGTTGACGACTTGTTTGTCGACATCGGAGAGTTCATCGACGCCAAGGATGGCGATGATGTCTTGGAGGTCTTTGTAGCGTTGGAGGATTTTCTGAACTCTTTGGGCGACGGCGTAGTGGCGCTCGCCGATGATTGCGGGGTCGAGGATTCGAGAGGTCGATGACAATGGATCGACGGCGGGGAAGATGCCTTTCTCGGCGATTGATCGCTCAAGAACAACAAATGCGTCCAAGTGAGCAAAGGCGGTTGCTGGTGCGGGGTCGGTCAGGTCATCGGCGGGGACATAAATCGCTTGCACGGAAGTAATCGCACCTTTGGCCGTCGAGGTGATCCGTTCTTGCAGCTGACCCATTTCGGTGGAAAGGGTTGGCTGGTAGCCCACCGCTGAGGGCATTCGACCCAGAAGTGCGGATACTTCTGAACCCGCTTGGGTGAATCGGAAGATGTTATCGACGAACATCATGGTTTCTTTGCCGGACTCATCGCGGAAGTTTTCGGCCATGGTCAGTCCTGAGAGGGCCACGCGCAGGCGTGAACCTGGAGGTTCGTTCATCTGTCCAAAGACCATGGCGACTTTGTCGAGTACATGGGCGGTTTTTCCATCGGCATCGGTGTATTCTGCTTCGGCCATTTCGCGCCAGAGGTCGTTTCCTTCGCGTGTTCGTTCACCTACGCCACAGAACACGGAGTATCCACCGAATTCACGGGCCACACGAGCGATCATTTCTTGAATGATGACGGTTTTGCCGACCCCTGCACCGCCGAAGAGTCCGATTTTACCACCACGGACGAATGGGCAGAGCAGGTCGATGACCTTGATGCCGGTGGGGAGGATTTCGGTTTTGGGGTTGAGCTGGGAGAATTCGGGAGGTTCGCGGTGGATGGGGGATCGGGCGACTCCATCGAGTTCTGGTTTGTTGTCGATGGCATCGCCGAGGAGGTTGAAGACGCGTCCGAGGACTTGCTCCCCGACGGGTACGGTCACGGGCCCTCCCGAGTCGATGGAGGTCATTCCTCGGGTCATGCCGTCGGTTGATCCGAGTGCGACGGCTCGGACGCGTCCGCCGCCGAGGTGTTGTTGGACTTCACCGACGAGCTTGGTTGTTTTTCCGTTGTGCTCCCACTGGGTGATGATTGCGTTGTAGATGTCGGGCAGCTCCCCTTCCGGGAACTGGGCGTCAAATGTTGACCCGATGACTTGTGTGATTGAACCTTTGGTGCCAGCTGCCATGTGCAGTGCTCCCTTTTCGATGATTTCTGGTTTTCGATGGGCCCATCTGCCCGATCATATTTGGATTGGTAGGGTAGGTCGCCCGGAGCCGATGGGCCACCAATGCGGGGCTCAATTACCTTCGATCGTCGATCTGTTCGGCGTGGGCAGTCAGGATTGGGAATGGAGTGACAAAATCGGATAGCATCGGGGCTATGAAGATGATCCAGATATTCATGCGCATCGTTCTGGGAGCACGCCTGTGGGTTGCTGTCTTGCCTCTTCTGTTTCCTTTGCATGTGGGACTCGGGGCTCAAGACGAGCAATCGGGTGCCGAACAAACACCGTCTTCTGTGGAGGGGGGAGCCCCTGTTTCTCAGGTTGATATTAATCCATTGCTCAAGTCTCCTCGAGCGACGATGTTTACCTTTTTGTCGGCGATTAATGAATACACCAACGCGGATTCATCACGCGGTAAACGCGTGGCGATTGAAAAGGCGGTGGAATGCCTTGATCTTGAACCGAATCTTCCTCTTGAGACGAAGCGCAACGCGGCTTTTGATCTCTACATGGTACTGGGCCGCATTGGTGAAGTGCGAGAGAACCAACTTCCGGACAATCCCGAAGCGTCTTCATTCGTGTTTTTTCCTCAGCGTGATTGGACGATGCCTCACCATCAAGTTTTTGCAGCCAAACACCCTGGCTTTTCGATCGCACTGGCCAAGGGTGATGATGGTCACTGGCGGTTCGATCGGGCAACCCTTGACCAGATTCATGATTTTGCGATTGCGACTGAAGATGACAAGACCATCGCAGGTGTGGTGCTCGATCAGACTTTGATGGGCAAGATCCGTAGTGCTGTTCCGGGCACGCTCAAAGGGAAGACCTCGCTGGGACTCGAGCATTGGCAATGGATTGGCATTTTGGTTGTTATTTTTGTTGGGGTGATCTTTGATCTACTGACTCGAACTATTTTGCGTGCGCTTTGGCATCGCTTTGAGATTAAACGGGGGCGAGAGGTGGAGAAGGGATCGCTCAAACGGGCGGTTCGCCCGTTCGGGTTGCTTGCGACGGCAGGGATTTGGTATCTTGCACTTGACTTGGGACTTCTTCCTCCTCCGGCAACGATCATTTTGATTGTTGCTGTTCGGGTGGTTTTTATGGCTTCGCTGGTTTGGGCGGCTTTCAAAATCACCGACCTGATTGGTGATTGGCTTACGGTCCAAGCTTCCAAGACCGAGACCAAGTTCGACGACTTGCTGGTGCCGATGATCAAGCGCACGGCCAAGCTTTTCATTGGTGCCATTGGACTCATTTATATTGCCAGTGCTTTTAACATTGAGATCATGCCTTTGCTTACCGGGCTGGGTATTGGTGGTTTGGCGGTTGCGTTTGCAGCCAAGGATACCATTGAGAATTTCTTTGGCTCTATCGCGGTGATCCTCGATCGTCCATTCGAGATTGGGGATTGGATCTATGTCAACGATGTCGAAGGCACCGTCGAAGACCTAGGGTTTCGCTCGACGCGTATTCGCACTTTTTATAACTCGCTGGTGACGGTTCCCAATGCCACGCTTGTTCGGGCCAAAGTCGATAACTATGGTCGACGCAAATACCGGCGCTACACCACGAAGCTTAATGTCACCTACGACACTCATCCTGATAAGATCGAAGCTTTTTGCTCGGGGATCCGTGAGATTGTCAAGTTGCATCCGTATACCCGTAAAGACTACTATCATGTCTGGCTCAATGATTTTGGGCCGCACTCGCTCGATATTCTTGTGTATATTTTCTTTGAGTGTCCAGACTGGTCGATCGAGCTGCGTGAGAAGCATCGGTTTATGCTCGATGTGGTGCGTTTGGCGGATCGTTTAGGGGTTGAGTTTGCCTTTCCGACGCAGACGATTCATCTTACGAAGGACGATACTCCAGCGAGGAAACTCGAAATACCAGAAGCCAACACCGAGCGGCGGTCGGTGATCGAGGGGCGCAAGGCGGCGCGGGAGATCACGGCTGAGCAACCTTGGAAGAGTGAACTGCCGGGGCCAGTATCGTTCGCGGAGGATTTCGAGAGCGAATATGAAGCTCGGGGAGATAGTGCAGGGTGACACCCCCTCTTGTTTGCCTCTCTTGTTTGTTTGCACTTTTGTCCCCCTCCATGGGCGCAAGGAGCAGAGGACGAGAAGCAGAAGAATGGGTATCCTTCGATCCTCTATTCACGATCTTATTATTCACTCTGCAAACATCGCCTCGACGAACTGCTCTGGATCGAAGGGTTCGACATCATCGGGCGTTTCGCCGATCCCGATGAATTTGACGGGAATATTGGTGGCTTCTTTGATGGCCACGACGATGCCGCCTCGGGCGGTGCCATCGAGTTTGCTGAGGAAGATGCCTGTTACACCGGCCGCCGCATTGAATTCCTCGGCCTGTCGCAGAGCGTTTTGGCCGCTGGTGGCGTCGAGGACCAACAAGGTCTCGTGGGGGGCGCCGGGGATTTGTTTGTCGATCACTCGGCGAATTTTGCTTAGTTGATCCATTAGACCAGTTTGGGTCTGAAGGCGACCGGCGGTGTCGATGATGAGGATATCAACCCCGCGTGCTTTGGCAGCGGCGCACGCATCGAAGGCAACGGCAGCGGGATCGCCGCCTTGTTGCCCTTTGACGACTTCGACGCCGAGGCGCTGGCCCCAGATTTCAAGCTGACGAACTGCGCCGGCTCGGAAAGTATCGCACGCGCCAAGCAATACTGTGTTTCCTTCGGTGGTGAGTTGTCGGCAGAGTTTGGAGATGGAGGTGGTTTTTCCTACGCCGTTGACGCCGGTCATGAGGATGACGGAAGGTTTGGTGTCGGCGAGATTGAGAGTTCGATCTTGGGCGGGCCACATTGCTTTGAGTTCGGCCTTGAGGTACTCGATGACATCTTCGCCTTTGGTGAGTGTTCCTGTTTTGTAGTCGGCATTGATGGCGTCGATGAGTATTTTGGTGGCGGCCACGCCGACATCGGACTGGATCAATCGTTTTTCGATTTCCTTGATGAGTTCATCGTCGAGTTGCTTGCCGCGGAGTATTGAGCGGAGCGAGGCGACGAATGTTTCTCGTGTTTTTCCAAGTCCTTTTTTGAGTTTGTTGATTGTTTTGCGGAAGATCGCCATGGGTTAGCCCTCCGATGCAGTATCTGTGTGTGCAAGGACGCGTTTGAGGATTTTGTCGAGGATGCCGTTGACAAAGCCGGGAGAGTTTTTTGTCGAGAACACCTTGGCGAGTTCAACGGCTTCGTTGACGGCCGCCTTGGGTTTGGGGTCGGCAATCGCGGTCATTTCGTAGTGTGCTAGGCGGAGGATTGAACGATCGACGATGGGCATTCGGGTGACGGTCCAATCTTTGGAGAGTTCGTTGAGTTCGATGTCGGCGACCGAGCGGTGCTCGTAGGCCCTTTGGGCAAGGTCGAAGGCTTTGTCGCGTTGATTGTCGGTGAACTCAGTTTTGCGATCAACAAAGATCAGCCCCTCGTCTTCGAGGGTGTGAACATCGTTGAGTGATTCGCGGATGGATTCAATGTCCTCACCAGCACGGGCATCGAGTTGGTAGAGTGCCAGAAGGGCGAGTTTACGGATGTCGCGTGGTGAAGCCATGGGATTATTTTGATTCCTTCGCACTCGTCAGTTTGTCGTTGGATGATCGGGTGGGGGTGAAACGAACGCTTGGGGTGTTGGTTGCTTTGGCATGGTCGAGGGTTGCAATCGCATCGGCTGCGTCGAGGGCGGCGTTCATTGCTTCTGCTCCTTTGTTGCCTTTGTCGCCGCCTGCGCGGGCGCGGGCTTGCTCGTTGGTATTGGTGGTGAGCAGGCCAAAGGCAACGGGCACACCTGTGGCCACGGTAATCTGGGCCAGGCCATTGGCGACGGCATTGGCGATATGCTGATCGTGGGAAGTTTCGCCTTTGATGACACACCCGAGGCAGATGACCGAGCCGAACATGCCGCTCGATGCTGCGGCCCGGGCGATTGAGATGAGTTCATAAGCTCCGGGTGCATGGAGGATTGCGAGGTTGGATTCGACTCCGCCTCGATCAAGATATGCACCGATGGCCCCATCGCGCATCATCGAGGTAATCGTTTGGTTATAGCGTGAGACGACGATGGCGCTTGGGGCCGGGCTGGGTGTCTGATTCTGGACCGGATTGGGTGGTGGGAGGGGCATTGTTCATGATCGTAGCCCATTCTTTCGTCGATCACCCGGTGCTCCTACCATCAAAGGATTCACTCCAAGGTCGATCATGCGAAAAACCCTCATTAGACTCGCGCCGATGCTCAAGCTCACCCGGGTGACGACGGCTTTTGGTGCGGTTGCCAACCTCTGGTTTATTATTCTCTGGGCCCGATTTAACGAAGAAGAGACTGGCACCGAGATCGTGATGAACGCACCACTTGGTCTTCTTCTCGGTGGTGGGCTCATTGCCGGGGTTGGGTTGTACGCTTTTGGAATGAGCCTCAATGATTTGCTCGATGTGCATCGAGATCGGGCTTTGGGACGAACAGGGAGCCCGATCGTTGATGGGTCGGCGAGCATCGAACTGGCGGTGTGTATGGTTGCAGCGACCCTGATGCTTGCGGTCTTGGGTGCCATGATTTTCGGCTCAGGCGCCTTGCTCGTCACCCTGATGCTCGCAGGTGCCATCCTGATTTTCAATGTGCTTGGGAAGTTTGTTCCGGGAATTGGGATGGTGCTTTTGAGTGTGATCTATGCGGGTCATATGTTGATTCCTGATTTGTGGGTACAGTTTTTGCTTCCTGTTTGGCTGGTGATGACCCACGCGATGATTGTTGCCGGGCTTGCCCAACATTTGGGACGCAGGAACCCACCGATTTCGAAACGGGCCGTTATTTTTGCAAGTGTCGGGTGGGGGATGTGTTCGCTGATTCTTTTGGCCTTGGGCATTGCGCGTATGGGCGAGCACGGGCTTTGGCCTGATTATGTTCCGATGACGGCGGGGTTCTATCCGCTTGGGTGCATGATTGTCTTTGCGCTGATGATCCACCGTCGATATAAGAAGATCGGGGTCGGTCCAGTTCTTGGCGAAAAAATCTCGCGTTATGGTTCGATCTGGCCCGCTCTTTATGCCTGTGGGTGGTTTGCCGGGTCGGGTCTTTGGACGGCCTTTGGGATCATGGTTGCATTGACGGCCGTCGGATTCATCGTCATGACGGTCTTGCGTGAGTTGTATTCATTGATCGAACATCCGGTGGGGTATCGGCTTTGAGCAGGTGGTGGTGCCGGATCATGTATTGGACCATGGGGGTGAGCTCAGGTCATGGTTTCCTGTTCGATGGTCCAGGTGAGTTGTTGGCCTCGGCAGTCGATATGGAGGGAGAAGAATCCGGGTAAGCCGTTGGACCCTGAAGTGTCATGTTTGTTGATCATTGGCCAGATGATTTCTCGATCGGTCGCAGGGAGGGGGAGATGTTTGATTTCATCGGGATGGTGCCAGCGGAGTTCGCCTTCGTTCATGTGCCCATCGACGACCTCGACGGGGCGCATGACGCGGTAGTAGAAGAGAAGCCAGTGTGTTTTTCCTTCAAAGGCAGTTTCTGCGATGAGCCCGCCGAGATGGAGGTCGGCGATATCGACATCAATCCCGGCTTCTTCTTTGATTTCTCGTTGGGCGCATTGGGCGGGGGATTCGCCGATGCGCATTTCGAGCTTGCCTCCGATTGGGGAGCACAAACCTTTGTTGGGTGATTTGATTCTGTGGAGCAAGAGGATTCGTCCGTCTTTGTCGCGCAGATCGCAGAGACAGGCGATTTTGTAAGGCAGCGAAGCGTTGGCGGGGTCTTCGGTCATTTCGGGCAGGATATTGGCAGCGTCTGGCATGGGCTAGGGTAGGCGCATGGGGTGCGTTATGCTGCTCGATTCTCGATCTCCTGCATCTCGTTCATTTGCACATCGAGTACCGAGAGGATGCGTCCGATCGAAGCGACGGTTTGTGCCGAGACCTGCTGAATCGCAGCCACATTGACTTGAATCTCTTGTGTGACTTTTGCGGACTGATTGGCGAGTTTGCCCACTTCGCTGGCGACGACGGCGAATCCTCGTCCGGCTTCGCCTGCCCGTGCTGCTTCGATCGAGGCATTGAGGGCGAGCAGGTTGGTTCTTTTGGCGATATCGCTGATGATGCCGAACATTTTTTCGATGTCACGAGTGGTTTGCACGAGTTGTTCGGTGACCTGTTTTGTGGTGCTGATGTCATCGACGAGTTCATTTCGTTCGGCTTGGGCTTTGTGGATGAGGGCGGCGTCGGCACCCATCCCGGCTGTTGCTTGATTGATTTTCTCGGCGGCATTTGCGTACGAGCCAACAAATCCTTGCGAGAGTACCCGGCGGAAGTATTTTCCGTCGGCTGCGAAGGACAATGAGGCGCTGGCTTCACGCACAAAGGCGTCGGTCATATCGAGCATGTGATTGATTGCGTGGAGCATCTGGGCCATATCTGAGGTTTCGTCGATATTGAGAATTCGGGCTTCGAGATCGCCTTTGGATGCTCTTATACAGACATCGTATGCTTTTTGCGCCCATTTGCTGTCTTTTCGTTCTTTCCAGTGGGCTGGTCTTTCAAAGGCGGTCATGTGTGGTCTCCAGAGAATGAAAGCATGATGAATGCAGATCAGGCACAGATTTTGAAGATGAGCTCGTCATAGCTGAACCCCATGGATTCGAGTTTCCCAACGAGCACGGGCAGTGATGCCTGCCATTGCTCGCGTGAGGTGCGGTGTTTTTGTTCAATCGCCAGAAGCTCTTTGTAGAGTGGCTTGATGATCTCCAAGGCATTGGAATTGGGAACCCGTCGGCTCGAGTGGTACCCGGTGATCCGCCCGTTGGGGTCGAGTGTTGGTGTCACATGGGCAAAGACCCAGTAGTGGTCCCCATTTTTGCACCGGTTGATGACATAGGCGAATACTTCATGCTTTTCGGCGATTCGATCCCAGAGGAACTTAAACACACATCGAGGCATTTCTGGGTGGCGGATGATGCTGTGTGGTTTGCCCAAGAGCTCTGCTTCGGCATACTGGGCTACCCGAAGAAAGACCTTGTTGGCGTAGGTAATTCGCCCTTTGGTATCGGTTTTTGAGACGATGAGCTCGTTTTCATCGAAGAACTGTTCATTTCCAGTGAGTGATACATCTCTGCTCATTGTTTGCCTTCATTTTGGGTCATGGTTTGGCAAGCCGAGGGCTTGACGACTCATATCGGAGGCATTGGGCGTGGATTTTATGTGAAAGAGGAGAATTGTGTCAGTTTGTTTGTGGAGTGAAGATTTGTGAATCAGGTGGTGTATGTAGGGGGAGGTGATGTTATCCAATCGGGGTGATTCAAACGAAGATGCTACTGAGATGTGCGTGGGTTCTGTGCTTGGTTGGTCGTTGATTTGTACTTTTGCGATCCACTGTAGAGTTGATAACTGAGGAGTCGGCATTCGATCTGGGCGTTGAAAAAGAGTTGTCTTCGGCAGGTTTTGAGTCCGATTTCATGCGAAAGGACGCGACTTCCAGTAAACACATGCCCGGTATAGCCTTTGCATTTGGTTTTGAAGAAGTCGCCGATGTCGGAGTAGGTGGTTTTGAGTTTGTCGGTTTCGCCAAGGCGCAAGCCGTACTCAGGATTGAGGATCACATGCCCAGTGTTCATGCCTGCTTCGCCCTTACCAAGCTCCGGGATATCCGTGTCAGCGAAGTCGCAGGTTTCGAAGTCAATCAAATGCTCGACGCCTGCAGTTTGGGCGTTTTTCATCGCGGCTTCGATTGCTCGCGGGTTATTGTCGGTTGCGATGATCGGCATCGGGTCTTTGAGCACGGGCTTGGATTTGCGGGCTTTTTTGCGCATTTGGATGTATGAATTCTCGAGATCAAGCATGGTGTGCAGGCAGCTGGCGTCGGATCGGAACAATCCTGGAGCTCGACCTGCAGCGATCAATGCTGCTTCGATGGCCAGGGTCCCTGAGCCGCACATTGGGTTGACCAAAGGGGTTGAGCCATCGTATCCCATGCCCATTAAGATGGCTGCTGCGAGTGTTTCGCGCATTGGTGCATCGTGGGGCATCTTGCGGTATCCACGATCAGAGAGGCGCACGCCGTTGGTGTTGAGGTAGATCCACGCGCGGTCATTCTTCCAGACGAGATGGATCACGACGCATGAACGGTCTGGCCCGGTATCTGGGCGTGTGCCGGTTTTATGATTGATCCGATCGACGATGGTGTCCTTGAGGAGCAGATTGGGATACATCGTGTTCTTGACGGAGTGGTGCTCGATGTTCGAGGTGATGGTGAAGTAGGAGTCGTTGGGGATGAGTTTTTCCCACGGGAAAGCGTTGGCTTCTTTGACGAGTGCATTGAGTGAGGGGCATCGGAATCGGGTCAAGAGCCAGAGGGTGTGGTGGGCAGTGCGGAGGTGGAGATTGAGGCGCAGGCAGTCTTCGAGGGTCGCGCCGATATGAACGGCGACATGGTCTTCTTCCTGGATTTCGTAGCCAAGGTTTTCGACTTCGGTGCGGAGGAATGGGGTGATATGTTCGGCGCAGGTGATGCGTGTGAGCCGTTTTTTGTGTGGGTCGAGTTGGCTCATCGTCTGATGCCCGTTCTATTGGGGAGAGCAAAAACCCCATGGCGAGGCATGGGGTTCGATGGTTTTGCGGGAAAGAACGGATCGGGAGGGATTCGAACCCTCGGTACGGGTTTACCCCGTACACCGGATTAGCAATCCGGCCCCTTCAGCCTCTCGGGCACCGATCCTTGAGGGAGGATCGTAGCCCGGATATGGGCGCCCAACGAGCCCGGGAGGGAGGTTTCTTACTCCTCTATTTTCTTGTTCCTCCCTGTGCGGGGACAGGAAGAAACAGGAGAAGGAAAGAGGGGCGTGGTGAAATTGACACAGAGCCCGGAGGTGGGCTCTGTGATCGTGTGATCCGGTTGGCATCGACATCGAGGCAAAGGAGGGGTACTTCGATGAGGGAGCCAATGTCGTGAGTCGTATTCACGGGCCGAGTACCCACCCGGCGTCGGATCGTCTTTGAAAATGAGAATTAGGTGAAAACCAAGGGATTTAGTCCGCGCCTTCTGCGTTGTTGTCGAGCATGTTGCGGAGGTACTTGTTCTCGCGCCGGGTCGCTTCGAGATCGAATACGAGGTACTTGACACTCATGCGGAGGTGGTCGAGTGACTCTTGGAGCTCGGTGATGGTCTTTTTCATGCGGGTATGGCGGTCGCTTGTTTCAGAGGCCAATTGGGCAAGCTTGGGGCGATCGGATTCAGGGAGGGTTTCGATCTGCTCGAGGAGGTTCTGCAGGCGGTTTTGGAAGTCGTTTTCTTTCATGGCTGATTCCCTTTATTTGATTTGGCATCGTGTCTGAAATGTCGCAGGCTTGTCCTGCCATGCCAAAGTCAGTTGCACACCCCGGGCCAATGCCAAGGCGATTGCGTGCCAAAGAGGCGCACGCAGACCCATGTCCGATAAATTCCCGGCCGTGGGGTCCAGACAGTCCATTTGGGGACATCCATGAAGTTTTCAATGCTCGCCGATCCATCGGCGGGCGCCTCCGGCTGTGCCGGGTGATGCCAAAGCTCAACGCCTGCGGTGCAGGTTCTGCAACGCGATTTTGGCAGCGGGTGGGGCCGAATCTCGAATCCGCACCAGTTCTTTGACTGGGACAGTATTGGCGTCTTTGACGACCTTGGAAAGGTGTGAGCGGAGATTCATTTGGAATAGCCGATAAAAATCTTCTAATTCGTGCCGATTGAATCTTTCCATGGGATCGGCGAGCCCGCATTGTGCAGCAGCCCAGTCGATGAGTGACCCGCCGGTGCCTTCAAAGCGGTACAAGCTCAGGGTCGCTTCGAGTCGTTGGGCGGGGGTGGCGAAGGGATCGCGGGCATTTTCGGGGATTTGGGTCATGATTTCAAGGATTTCTCGGTGCCCAGCCGAGCTGATGGGCAGTGGGGCATGGTGCTCTTCGATCATGGGTTTGATGGCGTGGGCGACTTGGGAAGCGAGCTGAATGTTGGCAAAGGCGGTGGAGACGGTTTTGAGCCCGGTCCGATCGAATCGGATGGTGAGTCTTTGGCAGGGCTGTCCTTCGTGGGTGGTTGCCGAGGCTGCGGAGATGATTCCTGAGCCCCATTCGGGCTTGCCCGCGTGGATGACGCGATCACCGAGTGAAAACTTAAGGGTTTGGGGAGATTCAGGAGTCATGGGGTGGGGGCTTTGGGTGTTGGGTCAGAAAGAACGAGCCTGAGCATAGGCGGGCAGTGGTCTCAAACCCGGTGGGTGTCTATACTTGTCTTCGCCGAAAACTTTTTGCCGAAAACAGACCGGTCGACGGCTTGTTTTGCGCACTGGCCGCTCCATATGAGGATAGCAGATGATCGAAGCTTTGAAAAGTGATGAAATCGTTGAGAAGGTCGGAGGCAAGTTCAAACTCACGGCGCTGATTCAGCGTCGGCTCGAGCAACTCCTCGAAGGTGCCCGTCCGCTCGTTGCCCGCGATGGACGGACGGATCTTGAGATCGTGATCGAAGAGATCATGCAGGACAAGATCACGCTCGAGTTCATCGACAACGCTCCGGTGGCTCAAGAAGAAGCCCTTCTCTAATCGAGCTGCCCGTTGGAGGGGTGGGGCTGACGCATGACCAATCTTTCCAATCAAGATTCAGGTTCATTTTCGGAGCATCACGATGCTCTGGATTGGCTTGATCCTGCTGTGCTGCGCCCACGCTTCGAGGGCAAATCGATTTTTGTGGGTATCACCGGGGGCATCGCGGTATATAAGGTTTGTACCATTGTTTCTCGGCTTGCTCAGGCTGGGGCTCGGGTGAGTGTCGGGATGACTCCTTCTGCGAGGGAGTTTGTGACGCCGACGACATTTCAGGCACTCTCAGGCAACCCGGTGTATACCGACTCATGGGAACATATCGAATCGAATGACCCCCAACATATTGCGTTGGCGGATCGGTGTGATGGGGCGATTGTGGCGCCTTGCACGATGAATACGCTGGCGAATTTGGTGCATGGGCGGGCCGATGATGTGGTGAGTTTGATTCTCGCTGCGATAGATCGCCAGCGGACTCCGGTGCTTCTGGCTCTGGCGATGAATGAAGCGATGTGGAATCAGCCCAGTACCCAGCGGAATGTGAGGCAAGCAGCAAAGGATGGATTTGTGCTTGTGGGGCCGGATGATGGGTGGCAGGCGTGTCGGCATTGTGGGACGGGTCGGATGAGCGAGCCTGAAGCATGCATCGAGGCGTTGGCTGATGCACTGCGTCGTTGACTTGGCTTGTGGTGCTTGGGCGTCTAAACTCCGTGCTCAACCTTTGATTGGCATGAACCGATGTTGATTTTGTGTTTTGATTGGAGAGATGGCTGAGCGGTTGAAGGCGCACGATTGGAATTCGTGTGGGGGAGTAATCCCCTCGGGGGTTCGAATCCCCCTCTCTCCGTTGAACCGCGTTCTTGTTGAAAGAACGCGGTTTTTTAGTGGGAATATAGGGGTGAGTTCCAGATGAGTTCCAAATGAGGCGTTTTTCGCGCCTCGGACGGAGTTCCAAAATGCTCTCCGCCAAGTGTGCGGATTCAGAAAGAAAGCTGGACAAAATTTCCGTATTGACAACAAGGTTCTTTTCTGGCATGGTTCCTAGATGAGAGATAGAATTATTGATTTTCCTGTTTTTCTGGAGAGCCCAGAAGTGTGGCTGCCAATTGTGCTGTCTCAACAGCCGATCCATGTACGGTTTGAGTTTGATCAGCCAGGAAAGAAAAAAACGATCTTCAAGTGGTACATGATAATCTCTTTGGGGCACTTGGATCGTTTGATGACAGACATCCATAACCCAGAGTTTTTCACTCCCTCAACTCAAACAAGTGAAGCGTACATCGCTGGAAGCAAGTTGACGGAAAAACTTTCAGATGACCCTCGATTTGTTCGAGTCATGAGCATGTGACCTGCCCCCATATTCTGTACCACTCCCTATGTTAGGGCAGTGGCGTTCCTTTGTCCCATCAGAGGGCTGCGGAGCGTAGCGGAGCAGGCCTCTGATGGATGAATGACGACTCGGGTGATTC
>Ga0256839_1000430_pt1 | contig 54563 bp, 46 predicted proteins | sample 354166metaG_FD_185968 | JGI IMG/M metagenome (GOLD analysis project Ga0256839, IMG submission 185968) | Hydrothermal vent microbial communities from Mid Atlantic Ridge, Atlantic Ocean - 354-166 | ecosystem: Environmental > Aquatic > Marine > Hydrothermal vents | place: Atlantic Ocean: Mid... | reverse complement strand
TGGCATCCGCCATAGGTATTGGTAGGAGCAAGCTTCAGCTTGCGATGGTTAGCTATTTCGCCATCTAAAGATGGCTCCTACAATATGCGGTATCCGCGACATGTATTGGTAGGAGCAAGCTTCAGCTTGCGATGGGTAGTTGTGTTACGCGCAGGCAAAAAAAAGCCTATAGATCACTCTATAGGCTTTTTTATGTTTGGCTCCCTGAGCTGGGCTCGAACCAGCGACAAACGGATTAACAGTCCGCTACTCTACCAACTGAGTTATCAGGGAATGGTAAAACTAAAAAACCCGGCATCACATCCGGGTGTTTGAATATGGCTCCCTGAGCTGGGCTCGAACCAGCGACAAACGGATTAACAGTCCGCTACTCTACCAACTGAGTTATCAGGGAATAATTATCTACTCGATAAGTTGTGCGTATAGTACAGAAACACCCCAAGTGGGTCAATACCAAAAATGATATTTATTTGATGCTCTTGTTTACACGCAAAGTGCTGATTTCATACGATTAATTGCCTTTTCAAGGTTCTCCATGCTGGTGGCAAAAGAGAGTCTCATATAGCCGGGGGATCCAAAGGCTGAGCCGGGTACCAGTGCGATACCTGCTTTGGTCAGTAAAAACTCGGCCAATTCAACATCATTGTTGATGCCACTCATCCGATCAATCACACCCTGCATACAAGGAAAAGAGTAAAACGCACCCTGTGAAGGGAGGCACTCAACGCCATCGATCTGGTTTAAGGCTGTCACAATGTAGTTATGGCGTGCTTTAAATGCAGTCAACATTACATCAATACACTCACTGCCGCCACTCAGTGCTGTGGTGGCGGCCACTTGCGAAATAGAAGTGGGGTTAGATGTGCTTTGTGACTGGATTTTTTTCATCGCCTTGATTAACGGCGCTGGCCCTGCGGCATAACCGATACGCCAGCCGGTCATGGAGTAGGCTTTAGAGACTCCGTTTAAGACCATCGTGCGCTCATACAGTGCCGGGCAAGCCATCAAGATATTACAGAAAGGCTGATCACCCAAGATGATGTGTTCATACATATCATCACTGGCAATGATGATCTTCGGGTATTTTTCGAGTACCGCAGCTAATGCGGTCAACTCGGCTTGGCTGTAACAGGCACCACTCGGGTTGGAGGGGCTGTTAATCACCACTAGGCGTGTTTTATCTGTAATGGCGGCCTCAAGCATTTCCGCCGTCATCTTGAACTGTTGATGCAGCGAGGTTTCAACAATAACCGGCGTGGCGTCGGCCAGCAGCACCATATCCGGGTATGAAACCCAGTAGGGGGCGGGGATGATCACCTCATCTCCCTCATCCAGCATCGCCTGGGCAAGGTTGAAAAAACTCTGCTTACCACCACAAGAGACTAGCACCTGATCTGCTTGATAGCTTAGCTGATTATCGCGTTGCAGTTTATCAATGATCGCCTGCTTGAGTTCTGCGGTGCCGTCAACTGCGGTATACTTGGTAAATCCACTGTTGATCGCTTCGATTGCCGCTTGTTTTATGTGCTCGGGCGTATCAAAATCGGGCTCGCCAGCACCCAGCCCGATAATATCTTTTCCAGCCGCTTTGAGCTCATTGGCCCGGGCAGTAACAAGGAGAGTGGGGGATGGTTTTACACGCTGGACGCGCTTTGAAAGATGTATGTTCAAGTGAAAGCCTTTTAGTCCACAAATCAAATACAGTAGTACTTAGGGTGGTAATATACTACTGTATTCATGCGAATTTCAGAATCATTTTATGAGCAAATCCTTCAAATTAAATTCAAAGTTTAAACCATCCGGAGACCAACCCTCCGCGATTACAACATTAGTCGAGGGGTTAAAAGCCGGTGAGGCTGGAATGACCCTGCTAGGGGTTACCGGCTCGGGTAAAACATTTACCATTGCCAACGTCATTGCAGAGCTGCAAAGACCCGCCCTGATCATGGCACCCAATAAGACACTGGCCGCCCAACTCTATGCTGAAATACGTGAGTTTTTCCCCGAAAATGCGGTTGAATATTTTGTCTCCTACTATGACTACTATCAACCCGAAGCCTATGTGCCAAGCACCGATACCTTCATTGAGAAAGATGCCTCAATTAACGAGCACATAGAGCAGATGCGTCTCTCAGCCACCAAGGCGATGCTTGAGCGCAAAGATACCATCATCGTCGCCACGGTTTCGGCCATTTATGGTTTGGGTGACCCTAACGCCTATTTGAAGATGATGTTGCACCTCTCGACAGGGGAGATCGTTGACCAACGTGCGGTACTGGCGCGCTTGGCAGAGCTGCAATATAGCCGCAATGATACGGATTTTCACCGCGGTGTTTTTCGGGTGCGGGGTGAAGTGATCGACATCTTCCCGGCAGATGAGGAGAAGCGGGCACTGAGAATTGAGCTGTTTGATGATGAAGTGGAGTCGCTGGCGTGGTTTGACCCGCTGACCGGCGAAGTGTTGCAGCGAGTACCTCGCGCTACGGTCTATCCCGGCACCCACTACGTGACACCCCGCCAAACAATTTTGGATGCCATCGACCCTATTAAAGCCGAGTTAAAAGAGCGCTTAGAACAGCTGCGTAGCCTTGATAAATTGGTGGAGGCGCAGCGTATTGAGCAGCGGGTTAATTACGATATTGAGATGATGCTGGAGCTGGGCTACTGCTCGGGCATCGAAAACTACTCGCGCTACCTCTCTGGCCGTACCCCCGGTGATGCACCGCCAACACTGTTTGACTATCTCCCCGACGATGCGCTGCTGGTTATCGACGAGAGTCACGTCACCGTGCCGCAAATTGGCGGCATGTACAAAGGGGATCGAGCCAGAAAAGTGAACCTGGTCGAGTATGGTTTTCGGCTCCCCTCAGCGCTGGATAATCGACCCATGAAGTTTGAGGAGTTTGAACAGCGCTCGCCACAAACCATCTATGTCTCGGCAACCCCGGCTGACTATGAGATGGAACACTCCGGTGAAGTGGCCGAGCAGGTGGTACGCCCCACCGGATTGGTTGATCCACAAATCGAAATACGCCCGGTGGCCACCCAAGTGGATGACCTGCTGTCGGAAGCCAACAAACGTATTGCGCTTGGCGAAAGGGTGCTGGTCACCACACTGACCAAACGAATGGCCGAAGATTTGAGTGATTACCTGAATGAGCATGGAATTAAAGTGCGCTATTTGCACTCGGATATCGACACCGTCGAGCGGGTCGAAATTCTACGGGATTTACGACTAGGGGTGTTTGACGTTCTGGTGGGCATTAACCTGCTGCGTGAGGGGTTAGATATCCCCGAAGTTTCACTGGTGGCGATTCTCGACGCAGACAAAGAGGGTTTTTTACGCTCCAAGCGCTCGCTGATTCAAACCATTGGTCGTGCTGCGCGTAACCTGAATGGCCGCGCTATTTTATATGCCGATAAAATAACCAAATCAATGCGTTTTGCGATGGATGAAACCGAGCGGCGCAGAGAGAAACAGATCGCGCACAACCAAGCCAACAACATTACACCGAAGGGCATTGAGAAAGCGATACTTGATGTTATGCAAGGCGGGCGACCGGGTGGCGTGACCAGCGCAAAAGAGTATGCACATGTGGCCGATGAGGCGGCGGTCTATGCGAAAATGAGCCCGAGCCAACTCGAAAAAGAGATCAAAAAAATGGAAGACACCATGTACCTTCATGCCCGCAACCTAGAGTTTGAGCAGGCCAGTGTGGTGCGAGACCAAATCCATCACCTTAAAGAGCGGGCACTTCTTTCTACCAGCTAGTGGAGTTGGGGGATCAGAGCTTGCACCTCGTCCCCACGCTCCCGCGTGGGGATGCATAATACCCGGTTAAAACAGTGCGTCCACTAACGCTTCTCCCAAGCTTTCTGATAGTTTTTCAATCGCACGAGAGTGGGCGAGTTTTGGATCTATCGAGGCACCTTTCACTCTTTTCTGTACGGCGTTAATGATCTTTCCGGCATCATCTTTTACCCAGATATTTCCTTCGGTGACCACAAAGTTCATATCACCGCGTTTGATGGTGTTGCTACTCACACCATAGACAATTTCAATATCATGCGCGCCTTCTTCTGATACGGTTAATCCTCTTTTAGTCAGCTGGGCAATTAGCCCGACTTGCAGTGCTCGCTCACTCTTTTTCTCTGCTCGCAGAGCGACTTTTATCTCGGAGGTTATTTTATAAACTTTTGCGATAAGTTGGCGTATCGGCTTGGTGAGCAGCGGCTCTCGCTCTGCACCCGATTGCAGTTGATTGAGGCGTGCTTGCAAGCCCGCCCGCTGGTCGGCGAGTACCAGTGCTGAGGTGGCGGTGCGTAGGCGAGTGAGGCCTCTTTTTTGGTTTTGCGAGAGTGTTTCATCGATCTCTTGTAGTTGCTGGTCGAGTGAGCGGATCTCTCCCTTCAATGACTGAATCTCTTCGTTGACATCAAATTTTACTAATACCGCAACCTGGCGATTTTTCTCATCACTATATGAGTCAACCTGTTCAACATTAGAGAGCTTGAATTCAGGTACTCGACTGGAGACTGTCTGGCGAAGCTGTTCGGTGAATTCGCTTTTATTATTGCGCGTAATTTCAGAAATCTCCTGCTCAACACTGCCTTGCATCTCAACTTCAATCTGTTTAATTAACTCAATTCGGGCGAAATCTTTTGCACGGCTTAGCGCCGCTGTTTCATTACCGCCAAATACCTCTGCCGAACCGACACCATAGATGAAGCCGCTTTTAATGGGTGTATTTAAAATCCAGTCGGGCTTGTCGTCGGAAAAATCGCTCCCTTTCTGTTTGGGTGCCGTTTGGCAACCTACCAATAGGGTTGTGATTAAAAGCACTAAAAGTGCCGAGTATGTTCTGTACATGCTTTCATCCTGTGTTGTTGTTATTTAGAGTCCGTTACATCTCTTGCGCACGAAAGCGCTCACTCTATGTTTTGCCCAGATTGAGTGGCTATTAACTGGCCTGTAGCAACCGGGGCTGCTGCAACTGCGCGGTTTTTGAGTACCATTAACTGCCCCTTTTTGATCTCAATTTCATATTCGGCGTGATGAAAAATGCCTCCACCCGCCCGAGGGGTCGTTATGGTTACCGTATGTTGTCCAGGCTCTACGGCAAAGCGCTGTATCATAATAGTGTGGGGCAGTGTCGACCAGCTTCGAGTATCCGCGCCCGATACCATGCCAAAACCAAGAATACAGAGCTTTTTGGCTATCTCGCTTTTAAATCCACCCCCCGCAGCTTTTGCCGTTTGAGTACAAAAAGCTACTTTTGTTAGCTCTCGTGCCAAGGCTGCGCGCAGACCACTTCCGGCACCGAGCAGTTGCTGTTGCAGTGCAATGGTGGCGATGGACTCGGCAGCAATCATGGTACCTTTTTTCTCGCCATCAAGGGTGACTTGGCTGCTATCAAAGTCAGTGGCGATGGAGCCTAAATAGGGAACCTGAACAATGGTTCCACCCCAATCTAGCCCAGATACCAAACCGCTCTCTTCCGCCACTGACCAGAGGGGGGCGATGGAGGTGCGCTTCTCCATCATGCCCTGGACCACACCATAAACACCGCGCTTTTTATAATTAGAGATGATGTCAACTATTCCACGGTCAGAGTACATCCCATTGAACCACATCAACTGCTCTTTAATATCAATAGGATCGACACTGTCTGAGGTTGAAATCAAGCCTGGAACCAAAACAGCCGGTGTAAGTATCAACTCTTTGGTCTGGGTGTCGAGCTGAAGGCGCAGCACCATCTCTTTAGGTTTGGGAGCAAAGCCGATGTGATTAATAACCACTAATTGAGCGCTGTCTCGGTCAAACTCATTTAGTCGCTGTTCCATCTCTTTTGAAAGCTTGCGCTTTGTCAGGTCGGCAACTTCATTTCTATATCCACCCGCTTTGCGCATGACGCGAACCACTTCAAACCATGCCATCTCGACAATGGCTTGCCCAAGGCCATACTGCTTGGCATACCCTTTTTCATACAGGTTTGCAGCGCCTTGATAAGCAATGCGGGCACTGTCCAATTCACCATTGGACTCATAGATAACCCCTTCCATGTAGCGTATATAGGCATCCTCACGGTATGCGAGTGCGTCTCGGTCAAGGGTTCTTCCGTATAAACCACGCAGCAGCAGTGTCATCTGTTTAAAAGTAGACTCCTTACCCTCTTTTGCCTCGTCATAGGTAGGCTCCTGATCTTGAATGCTATTGAGTAATCGGTCGATTTTGCGTGCTTCAATCCGCGCACCTTCCAGTGCATCCTCTCTGTCATTTCCTGTGTGGTTGTTAGCCAGAGCCAGGAAGTTCATCGCTTTATAGTAGTGGATATATGCCCGCTCAAAAAGTGCCCCACCATAGCTGAGGCTGGTAGGCCCTGCCATTATCGATTTCAGGTACTCACTGACTCTTTTTGTTTCTGCTTCGTCGGTTAACACCTCCGCTTCATTTAGCCTGTGAATGCTCTGTTGATGGTCTTTGCTCAAGTAGTCAACAAGTCCGCCCTCCATCAGCATAAGCGAGCGATTTTTTTTATCGTCATAGGCATCGGCAATGGTCTTTTGTGCGCCAGTATAGTTGTTTGCACGCAGCGCTTCGCTGAGCTGTGCGCTGGTATTGCGATCTTTTCCTGCTGGGTTAATCGCACAGCCTGAGGCTGCAATAGCCACCAGCAACAATCCGAGCACAACTTTTACGCTATGAAATCTAATCCTTATTAACATAATGCATACCCATAATTTTAAATGTCACTAATTGAGATAACTTTTGCGGCGCTACTCTTAAATTGGGGCATGATCATGCCAACATTGGCATTGATATAGGTCGGGTCGGCAATGAGATACTTTTTGTTCTCTTTTTTGACGCTGGCACCTGCAATATCGCGACTAAAATGCACTGCGGTGGCGACATGCCCCGGGAAGGTCACGGCAACCACCTCCAGGCCCAGTAGTGTTTTGACCAAATAGGCAAACAGTACCGAGCGGTCCTCACAGTCAGAGTAATCGTATAGAAACAGCTCTTCCGGAAAGAAGTATTTTTCCCGTCCAAACTGCTCATCGTCTGTCTTATAAGCGAATGCGGTCTGTACAAAGCGCAATAGGATATTCACCGCCTCTTGTTCGCTCTTTCCCTCCACCAGTTGGCCCAGTGGGAGCAGGAGTGACTGCTTGAGGCTATCGGAAATAGTGGCGTTGAAATAGACGCTAAGTTGCGTGGCCGGGTAATCTTTAAAATAACGGGCTGCATTTTTATCGTAGTTGATACTGAACTCATGCTGTTTGTTGGCATAATTGAATCTCAATACCTTCTCTGTTTTATCGACTTTCAGTGAAGGAGTATTGGATATATAGAGGTTCATTTTTCGTGTGGCATCGGGATAACTCCCTTCATATGAGAAAACAGAGCCCAGGTCTTGGCCTTTTTTACGGGTAATCACGTAGTAACGCACCTTGTCATAGGTGAAATAGGGCATGCCGAAGAGTTTTGTTTGTGATGGCAACATCAGGTGAATGCGGTTTTTTGTATAACCAATGCGGGCGGCATAACCGGATTTAACCAATAAAAACCAGCTAAAGAGGTGTGCTTCATTTGATTGCGGGCGGTAGAGGGTGTTGGCCAGCGCATTAATCAGCTGAACAGTTCCCCAATCATTAAATTCGATGGTTTTGCGATAAGCATTAATCTGCTCAATTAAAGGCGTGTAGGGTGATGAGCTGATTTGATCCCAAAAAAGCGCAATGCTCTTATTATCAATACTTCTGCCTAAAGAGATTTGGACTCTTTTTTCCAGATAAAGGGGGAGTGTGCTGCCTAAAAAATCGACATCAATCCGCTCACCCACCATGGTTTTTTCGGGGCTTGGAGGGGGCTGTTTTTTTATGGGTGGGTTAACAACCGGCGTTAACCGCTCTTTGACTGAAATAAGATTTTCAGGGGGTGTATTGGGCGTCGGTTTAGTGACCGCAGGTTCGGGTGCTGTAGGGAGTGTGACCGGCTTGGGCACTTCATCTCGCTTGGCACCATGATTAAGCTGAAAGGCTTTCCAATCCGCTTCTAAAAAAGAGGAGAACTCACGGTCGTGTTTCTCTTGATACGACGAAAAACCATCCGACTGCTGCTTCATCCACAGGTCGAACTCACTCTCTGCCGTTGCTTGAAAAGAGAGCATAAGAGCCGTGATCAGTCCGACTCTGTTTATCAGGGTTAACCCGCCTCCATCATGAATACCCATCTACGCTTCCTTGTTTTGTCATTTTTTAGAGCTTCCGCAGGGAAAATCGAGGTTTTAGATACACAAAAACCGCTACCAATAATTTCATCTATCAGTAGCGGTTTTTTATGAACACCTTCTCGAATACGGTATTAAAGATCCTGGTTAGCGATCTTCTCAAACTCAGCATCTAGCTCGTCATGAGCTTTACCCGCGAGAAACTTCTGCCACTGTGCCTTTTTGTTTTTGTAGCTTGTTTTTAGCGCCTCTGTCGCTTGTGCAGCCGCTTGATCCGGATCTAAACCCACCAAAACATAGAGTGCGCCTGTTTCAGGGTTGGCCCGTGTTTTGTAAACTTTTGAACCATATAAAGTGGCCGCAGTTACCTGTTTGCTCACATCAGAGCTCACCGTATCAACCGTCTCATCATCACCCACACCGGTCACTTCCGAGTAGTTTTTCACCAGCTGTTTTACATGAACTTTCATCTGTGCCGCTAACATGTTTCTGGCAGCCGCTGTCGCCTGAGTTTTTTGGAACTGAGCACCAGCATTTGTTTTTCGGAACATACCCACGGCACTGACTTCAATGCCTTCAACGGGTGCATCACAAATCCACGCAGGTGCCGCTACGGTAGGTGAGTCCGGGAATACGCAATCAGGCACATCCATAACAATCTTCTCTTGGCCGCTACAGCCGGCCAGCAAAACCACCAAAGCTAATCCTGCCATAGGTTTAATCGAAATTCTCATACTCCCTCCATGTCTATTTATTTTTATATAAAATAAGCGTTAAAAACTAATGATACCCTATATTAATCCGAACCACCAGTGCTTAGGGTGTTGTGGTTAGTGCCTTGATTATAAAGAATATATTTAAAACAAACCCCTTATAAAATGGAGTATTTTCGATGCCTTATGGCCAGCTTAAAATTCAACTCTTGAGCTAGAAACGCGAGCTGCTGTGTAGCAACAGTAGGCCGCTCGCCATAGATTGGTTATAATGCTGCGCTATGGCCAAGAAGAAACCCAAAACACCCAGTAACAACATCGCCTTTAACAAAAGAGCGCGCTTTGACTATCAAATCGATGAAAAATTTGAAGCGGGTATGGTACTGCAAGGGTGGGAAGTTAAAAGCCTGCGAGCCAGTAAATGTCAGATGGTAGACAGCTATGTTTTCATAAAAAATGGCGAAGCGTGGATATCAAACCTGCTGATTACCCCGCTCATCACCGCCTCAACCCATGTACAGGCAAACGCCACTAGGGTGCGTAAACTCCTGCTGCACCGCAGCCAAATAGATAAACTAATGGGTGCTGTTGACCGCAAAGGCTACACCATCGTGCCACTCTCCATGTACTGGTCACATGGCCGGGTAAAAATAGAGATTAGCCTCGCTAAAGGCAAAGGTGAGCACGACAAGCGCGCCACCGCAAAAGATCGGGATTGGAAACGGGATAAACAGCGCCTGATGAGAGGGCGTTAAGGTTACCGAAAAAATCAAGCTGACGGGAACTATTAACTAGAGTAGAATGTCTCACTTACACTTGGGGCTGTCCCGGCTTCGACGCGGATTGCAAAACCTGAGGGGCATGTCGAGGGGTAGACTACCTCGTAAATCTAATCTACAAACTTTATAGTTGCCAACGACGACAACTACGCACTAGCAGCTTAAACACCTGTTGTAGTGCCCTCGGCCTGTGTCTGTGCCTATGCACGCAGCAACCGGGGTCGACTCTCATAGGATCGCGACCGAGGCTCGTCTGGGGCTAAAGCGCTAAAAAGTACCAGAATCGTCATCGGTTTTCCCTGTCTGTTGGGTAGCTGCTGACTAAAACTAAAAATAGACTAAACATGTAGAACCGAAGGCGGAGGATTTGCGGACGCGGGTTCGACTCCCGCCAGCTCCACCAAAAACGGGTTTGATAAAAGCCTAAAACAACCCGATAGACCCATTATATTAATGGTCTATCGGGTTTTTTATTGCCTATCATCTCCTATGCCAGCGCGTTTACACCCCGAAACTTGGCCTTAATGCCGAAGCACTATTGGGTTGATGGTTATGAATCGTTAACGGTGACTTGGCCGTTCATTAGCATGGGTAGGAGCCAGTCTCTTAACTCTGTGAGTTTATTATTCTCCTTAGAGTTAATCAGTATCTTTTCAATAGCTTATTTCAAATAAATGGATGCCGCCTATGATGCGCCACAGATCAAGGATCATAGTAAAGGTTTAGGGCATGTTCCGATCATTGACACTAATCCTCGCAGTAAAGTAAAAAAAGCAGCGCTGGAAACAGAAGCAAAACGGCGCAAGAGAGTAAACTACGTGACCGCTGAAGATCAACGCTACAATGAGCGCAGCACAGTTGAGCGGGTCAATGGGCGAATCAAAGATGAATTCGGTGCGCGTAGGGTTCGAGTGCGGGGTCATGCCAAGGTGATGGCACATTTAATGTTTGGAATCGTTGCGCTCACGGTGGATCAATTAATGAAAGTGGTTGAATAAATTACGCGACCCATTTTATTAGTTCTAACAAAAAGCACATTGAAACAGTTGTGTTACGGCATTGTTTGCCTTCGATTTCTATTTTAATAGTGACGGGAGTGGAAATGGACCCACCTTAAGCAACATATGGCTAGTTCTGGATTTTTTACGCATTTTCAAGTGCCAAGAAAAACTTAGATTATTTGTTTCTGAGTGTTTTGCAAGAGGCTCTAAGGTCTGGATTTATACGCTTGATGCTTTGGTTGAAGATGTCGGTGAAAATATTGGTTGACTCATCCCGTGTGACTTTAGAGCCTTTTAGCGAGAGGTGCTCATAACCCAAACGCATTAAATGCAGGAGGGTGGGGATTTTTACCCGTGAATCTTCGTTGAACTTCATTCCTAAAGTAGCTCCCTAAGTGCCGCGCCTTTGTATGGCGGCAAGTCATCATAACTGTATTTTTGTAGAGGTGGGCGGAATATAGTGTTTTATCTATAGTGAAGGGGGTTAAGTGGATGTGGAGGGCGATGGGTGTGCGGGGGAGGCTTTTGGCGGGGACTTCAATGGGGCAGCGATACAGCCACAAAAAAAGCGGGCCATGTGAATGACCCGCTTTAAGCGCACTCCCCCTCACATATTAGAGTTGTGTGAGTATGGGCGGTAAAGGTGGTTATCCCTTTATTTTTCTTCTGTTTCTGACTAGCAGACCTGCAAAACCAGCGCCTAGGAGAAAAATCATGCCGGGCTCAGGTACTGAGTGGGTATTGGATGCATCGTAGTTTTGTGCGCCAGCATTCCAAGTGTAAAACAAGTTTTCACCATTGGGGTATATGCCGTTATCATCACCATCAGCGGCGGTGAAGTAGTTGTAATTAATGCCATCACCCCGAGAGACACCGATCACATCTTCATCATCATTGTCACCACTACCTAGGAGGCTCTGATAACCAAACTGTATTAGTCCCGTTTCATAAAGAATGACCTGAAAGGTGTTATTGAACTCTTCTTCATAGTCAATGACATCATCCCAAGTAACAACAAACCTACGATCTCCGAGCGTACCCAGAGTATTGTAGTAAATATCACCACCTTCATCCGGATCAAGATCCGCCCAGAACGGGGCGATAACCCGGCCATAATCATCTTCTATCTGATCACCAACTTCATAGTCATCATCATTATCATCAAACTGGAGAGCACCATTGGAGTTGACCCATACTGAACTGTACGTTGCACCGTAAAAGGTAAAATCAAAGCCGAGGTTGTACTGCTCCGTTTCATCATCTTCGTCGCTGAGATCACTCCAAGTGCCGTAATTTGATTCCCACTGAAGTGGTGCAGCAACAACCCCACCTGCGAAGCTAAGTGCCAGTAAGCTCGTTGCCAATATAGCTGAGTATTTCATGTGTCCATTTCTCCATATGTTTGAGGACGCTCCGATCAAGTTATGAATGTTTTATGCTGACTGAGATCACCCTAAATTTATCCCGAAAATCGCACCCATAGAGCGATGATTGCTGCGCATTTCGGAATAAATGAGAGCAATCCCCTCTCAGTCTAAATTCATCCAGACTTAATCAGAAACTTCCCTGAATAGCGTAAATTTAACAAACTAAATATAGTTATGCTGAGGTTGTAAGCAATATTCATGCCCAAGCTATAATGGCATGATTTTAAAGGATGTGTACGGCTTTTTGGGAGCGGCTATGGTCATGAGTGTAAAGGTTTCTGACAACGGTAGTCCGTAAGTTGGAGAGTTATTGATCAATGGACTACTGTGGAAGAACTTCGCATTTCCTTGCTTTGGTGTTGACAGCGTAGCCATACTTCACCTAAATTAGCCACCATTATGAAGAAAGTACTGATCTGTCTATTACTGTTGGCCAACCTTAGTTTAGGTTTGGCTTATGCTTGGGATGTCCATCCCGGGTCAGTGGTGGGTCACGATCTGCTCTCTGCCGATCTCTCCGCTTGTGAAAAGCATGACCATGCGGAGGGTGATCTGCATCATGATAATCACTGTGGTCATGGCAGTGCCCATTTGGTGGGTCTTGTTTTTACTCAAACCGCGCCTTTCTCTATGGTGAGCAATAGTGATTTTATTGTTTCCGCCCAGACTCCCCGCTCCCTCTATATAGCCCCACTTTTAAGACCCCCTATCGCCTAAATTTTTCGCTGTTTTGTTATGTATTGCCGCTGTGTAATGCGTAGTGATTTTTCTTTGTACGCGAAGGATTTAGTTTATGTTGTTTAAAAAATATTTATCGGCAGGCGTACTCGCTTGTCTGGTGTTACCCGTTTGGGCAGCACCTCCCCCCGAGTACCCGCAGAGACCTCTCTCGACCCTGACTATCAGTGCTGATACGGCACACTTTTCTGATCCATCACTCCAGGCTTTTATTCAGCAGGTGTGGCGGGATAGCCCAATAATGCTAGGGGCGCAAGCGGCGGTTGAGGCCGCTCGGGCGCGAGTGGCGGGGGCTGATCGCCCTCTCTATAACCCAAGCCTTGAGCTGGAAGCTGAGCGCACCGATGTGAATACCGCTTCAATCGGTTTTCGCCAGACGTTGGACTGGGGGGATAAGCGAGCGGCTCAAACGGGTATTGCGCTCTCTGCTGTTCGTTCCGCTGAGGCTGAACTGCGGGAGTATCGCCAGCAAGTGGCGGTGGAGGCGCTTGAGGCGTTGGCGCAATATTTCACAGCGCGTGAAATGCAGATGTTGGCGGTGCGCCGTAGTCAGCTGATGAAGGGGTTTGTTGATGCGGTGCAACAGCGTCAGGCGGCGGGTGATATGGGGGCGCTAGAGGGCACCTTGGCGCACGTTACTTACAGTGAAGCCTTGATGAAGCAGGCGGCGAGAGAGAGTGAGCTGGCTGAGGCTGAAGCGGCACTACAGGCGGTAAGCGGCTCGGGTCGTGTTGATTGGCCATCGTTACCGACTCGGTTGGCAGCGCCTCCGCAGCAGGTTGATCCGGCGCTGCTTCAGTCACTCCCCGCGCTCGTGGTGTTGCGTAGCCGGATGGAGGCTGCTAAGTCGCGCATTGGCTTGGCGGAGCGGCAAGGGCGGGCAGACCCCACCATTGGTGTTCGTGCGGGTCGAGAAGGTTCTGAGACTCTGTTGGGGCTGAGCCTAGAAATCCCGCTGTTTGTGCGTAACAACTTTAAGGCGGAAGTGCGTGCAGCTTCTTACGATGCAGTGGTCGAAGAGCTGGCTTATCGTGATGCTCATCGCCGCGCTAAAGCACGTCTGGCCGGTTCATTGGGGCGCTTTAAAAACACCAGCCGTGCGTGGCGTGCTTGGGTTGCCACTGGGCAGCAGGCGCACCGTGAACAGATGAGCTTGCTGGAGCAGCTATGGCAGGCCGAAGAGTTGACGGCCACTGACTACCTGATTCAAGCAAAGCAGAATATTAATACCCAGACAGCGGCGACTGTGTTGGTGGGTGAGGTGTGGCGGGCGGCCATTGGTTGGTTGGATGCCTCGGCGCAGGTTGAGGCTTGGCTGGGTTTTACCCCCGCACAAACAGAGAATTCCGGAGATAAAACAGATGAAAAGTAGATTGATGTTATGGATTTTATTGAGTTTGACCGCACCCGGCGCTCTTTTTGCCGGTGAGGGTCATGGCCACGATGATGAGGGTATGGATGATTTTTCAGATATCGAAATGATGGAGAGTCATGCACCGCATGGTGATGAGGGACACCAACACGAGAAAGAGGGGCATGGGCATCAGGATGATGGTCATGAAGAGCAGGGTCATGACCACGGTGGCCACGATGAGGCGGGTGATGATGGTCACGGCCATGGTGAAGAGGCGAGCGATGTTGAGCTGAGCGAGACTCAACGCCGTATCGCCGGTATTGAGACCATGAGGGTTACCCGTCAGTCGCTGGGTGATGCGATTACCGCACCGGGTGAGGCGATATTGAACGCTTATCGAACCACCAAGGTGACACCGCGCACACCGGCTCAGGTGATTAAACGCCATGCCCACCTTGGGGATCATATTAAAAAAGGGCAGCGACTGATTACCCTCTCTAGTGTTGAGATGGCTGAGGCACAAGGGGCGTTGATGGAGGCGGGTGTTGAGCTGCGTCGAGTTGAAAAGCTGGGGCGTAAAGTGGTTTCCGAAAAGCGCTTTGTTGCGGCTCAAATCGCCTATCAACAGGCTTATGCCAAGGTCAACGCTTACGGTATGACCAAAAAACAGATCGAATCTTTGATCGAAACCGGCGATGCAACTCACGCTACAGGCGAGTTTCATCTGCTCTCGTTTCAAAAGGGCACCATTATCAGTGATGATTTTGTGGTGGGTGAATTGATTGAGCCGGGTTATGTATTGATGGAGATCAGTGATGAGTCTCTGCTCTGGATTGAGGCACGACTCACCCCGGATGATGCCGCCCGTATCGCACTGGGATCACCTGCTCAAGTGCAGGTTGGCCAGCGTTGGATCAGCGGCGAAGTGGTGCGCGCTCGCCACACCCTGGATGAGACCACTCGCACCCTGGCGGTGCATATTGAAGTGGCCAATCGTAACGATGAGATCCACCCCGGTCAGTTTGTAAATGTGGTGATCGAAGGCAACCAAAAGCGCCAAGGGCTGGTGGTGCCGGTAGCGGCTGTTTTACGCAGCCCCGATGGCGATTGGCAACTATTTGTGGAGACCGCTCAAGGTCGCTTTGAACCTACAGAGGTGACGGTGCTGGATACGGTGGGTGACCGCATGTTGATTGAGGGTATTGAAGAGGGCACCACCATTGTGGGTAAAGGTGCTTTTTTTGTGCAGTCGGAGATGGCCAAAGGTGGTTTTGATCCGCACAACCATTAATTAACCCGGATAATTTATAAATTAAGCACAATTTCATCTGTTTAATCCCTGCATGGACGCAGGTAAGGGGCGATAGCAGGACGCGACAGCTTTGACCCCACAGGTAATACTTCCGCTATCGTTTGTTATCATTGATGCGGCGATTTTTCGGGGTGTTTGCCTGTAAAAACAAACGACTGCGTGATTTTTTGCGAATTAATGAAATATTCGAGTTAACTGAACAGAGAGATAAAGATTATGTTGAATCGTATTATCGACTGGTCAGTTATCAACCGTTTACTGGTTGTGATTGGCTTGCTGGCGCTAACGGCGGCAGCGACACTTATTATTCCAAAACTGAACCTAGATGCATTTCCTGATGTGACCAATGTACAGGTCTCCATTAACACAGAAGCGCCCGGTCTGGCTTCTGAAGAGGTTGAGCAGTTAATTACCTTCCCCATTGAGGCGGTGATGTATGCACTGCCTGATGTGGAGCAAGTGCGCTCTATCTCCAAAACCGGCCTGTCGGGCATTACCGTGGTTTTCAAGGAGGGGAAGGATATCTATTTTGCCCGTCAGTTGGTCTTCGAGCGACTGCAATCGGCAAAAGAGCTGATCCCGGAGGGGGTGGGTATGCCGGAGATTGGCCCCAATACCTCGGGGCTGGGGCAGATCTATCAATATCTATTAGTGGCAGATGACAAAACCCGTTTTGATGCGATGGCGCTGCGCAGCCTGAATGATTGGATCGTCAAACTGTTACTGATGCCGGTGGATGGCGTGACCGATGTTTTATCCTTTGGTGGTGATGTAAAGCAGTACCAGGTCAACTTGAATCCATCCCGCCTGCTGGCCTATGGTTTGAACCAGCAAGATGTTGTAGAAGCGCTGGAAAACAATAACGCCAATGCCGGTGGCTGGTATATGGATCGTGGTCAAGAGCAGTTGGTTATTCGTGGTGTCGGCTGGTTAGGCCACGATGAGCAGGGGTTGGAAGAGTTACGCCAAATCCCCCTGAAAACGGTCGATGGCACCGTGGTTACCGTGGCGCAAGTAGCCACGGTGGCGCTGGGCAGTGAAATACGCCAGGGTGCCGTTACCATGACGCGTCGCGATGCGCAGGGTAACCCGCAGGCGCTGGGTGAAGTGGTTGCCGGTATTGTACTGAAACGCATGGGTTCCAATACCAAAAGTACCATTGACGGCATAGAGAGTCGTGTGGCGTTAATTCAACAGGCACTGCCAGAAGGGGTGCGTTTTGAGGTCTTTTATGATCAGAGTGATCTGATTAGCCAGGCGGTGATGACGGTTGTCAATGCACTGCTGCTGGCCTTCATCTTTATTGTGGTGGTGCTGGCGCTGTTTTTGATGAACCTGCGGGCTACCTTTCTGGTGTTGATCTCCATTCCCATATCGATTGGTATCGCCTTGATGATCATGGCCTGGTTTGGACTCTCAGCCAACCTGATGTCACTGGGTGGCATTGCGGTGGCCATTGGTATGTTGGTGGATGGCTCGGTGGTGATGGTGGATAATATGTTCAAGCACCTGTCACACCCCGATGCCGAGCATGATAAACAGGCCAAAGCCCGTACCGGCGCTCAGGATTTGGATCCTTATGATGTGGCTCATGATAAAAACGGTATTGCGTTGCGATTACAAATTGCCGGTAGGGAGGTGGTGCGTCCGATATTCTTTGCCACTTCTATTATTCTAGTAGTGTTTCTACCGCTGTTCAGTTTTGAAGGTGTTGAGGCGAAGCTGTTTCAGCCCATGGCGATCAGCATTATGCTGGCGGTTGTGGCGGCCGCTTTTGTGGCGCTAATCATTGTACCGGCGCTGGCTACCTACCTGTTTCGCCACGGGGTGCGCGAAAAACAGAGCTTTGTTTTGAAACCGCTGGATAACCTTTATCGCTGTGGCTTACGTTGGGCACTAAAAAGAACCCGAGTAGTGGTGGGTGGCGCAGTGTTGCTGATGATCGCAACAGTGGCGCTGGTGCCGCAGCTGGGTACCGAGTTTGTGCCTGAGCTTGAAGAGGGGACCATCAACCTGCGGGTCACACTGGCCCCCTCTGCCAGCCTAGAGACCGCGCTCACGGTTGCCCCAAAACTGGAAGCGATGTTGCTGGAGTTCCCTGAAGTTATTTACGCCCTGAGTCGAGTGGGTCGCCCAGAAATTGGTGGTGATCCGGAGCCGGTCAACAATATCGAAATCTACATTGGCTTGAAGCCGGTTAGCGAGTGGAGTAGCGCCCGCAACCGTCAGGAGTTGCAAGGGTTGATGGAGCATAAGCTGGAGCAGCATCCCGGCCTGTTGCTCAATTTCTCACAACCCATAGCCACCCGGGTTGATGAGCTATTGTCAGGGGTGAAGGCGCAGCTGGCGATTAAACTGTTTGGCCCTGATCTGGCGGTATTAGCAGAGAAGGGTGCCGCCATCGAAAAAGTCATACAGAGTGTAGACGGTGCGCGGGACGTGGCAATGGAGCAAATTGTTGGCGAAGCGCAACTGGTGATACGCCCAGACAGAGCGCAGCTCTCACGTTATGGATTGGCGGTGGGTGATGTGATGGCGATTGTCCGGGATGGCCTGGGTGGCCGCGAGGCGGGGCAGATTATCAATGGCAACGAGCGTTATGACATCTACGTTCGTCTGGCGGAATCCTTCCGTGTTGATCCCACTGCGATTAACAACCTGCGCCTACAAGCCCCCACCGGAGCCTGGGTGCGACTGGGTGATGTGGCTCAAATCAGCATTGAATCCGGCCCGCCTCAAGTGCGCCGAGACGATGTGCAGCGGCGCGTGGTTATTCAAGCCAATGTGCAGGGGCGTGACATGGGCAGCGTGGTGGCAGATATCCAGCGTGTCATTGCAGAGCAGGTAGAGTTGCCTTCTGGCTACTCCGTCGATATTGGTGGGCAGTTTGAGAGCCAGCAGCGAGCACAACAACGACTCAGTATGATTGTTCCGCTCTCTTTGGCACTGATTGCACTGCTGCTCTATTTCGCATTTAACTCAGTAGGGCAAGCGCTGCTTATTTTGGTCAATGTGCCACTGGCGGTGATTGGCGGAGTCTTCGCCCTCTACTTCTCCGGGCAGTACCTCTCGGTACCCAGCTCTATCGGCTTTATAACCCTGTTTGGAGTTGCAGTGCTGAATGGCGTGGTGATGGTAGAGAGTATCAATCAACGGATTGCCGATGGATTGTCGGTGGACGATGCCGTTTTTAGTGGCGCAACCTCACGCTTGCGCCCGGTATTGATGACCGCCATCACCTCAGCGCTCGGGCTGATACCGATGTTGATCTCGACCGGCGTAGGGGCAGAAATTCAAAAACCCCTCGCCACCGTGATTGTCGGTGGGCTACTAACCGCCACCTTCCTGACCCTGTTTATCTTACCCACCCTGTTTGCCTGGTTCTCCAAAGCCAAACTGGCTGAAAGATAGCCCATCGAGCAATCGAACGCCCTGGGGTTAGAGTAAAACAAGCGCCGACATTGGTGCTTGTTTTACTCTGACCCCGGGGTAATAAATTTTGATGTCAACTCAACGCTCTGGGAGCAATCTTCTGGTTGAAACCGCCTCCTTTGTATCTCCAAAAATCGCACCCATAGAGCGACTATTGCTGCGCATTTCGAAATAAATAACAGCCATTCCCTCTCAGCTTAAATTGATCCAGAGTTAATCAGCGCTTCCCAAGGTATAATGTTTCGTCACAATTTTGTCATATCTGCTGTGTTACAGTTTTGTCACATCGGTTACCTTCGATGTTGTCGCTTCCCTTGAGGTTGCGCCTGTTAATGTATTGCTGAGAGTCTGTTATGTCGATTAAGATTTTAATGGTTGAGGATGAGGCGGCTATTCGTGAAATGGTCTGTTTTACGATCACCCAAGCCGGTTATCAAGTGTTGGAGGCGGAGAGCGTTGCTGCTGCCCGTGTGGCGATTGCCGATAGTTTGCCTGATCTGATCTTATTGGACTGGATGTTGCCGGGTGTGAGTGGCATTGAGTATGCCCGTACACTTAAAAAGGATGAGATGACCAAGCATATCCCGATTATTATGTTGACGGCACGGGGTGATGAGTTTGATAAAATTCGCGGCTTTGAGGTGGGTGCAGATGACTATATCACTAAGCCCTTCTCGGTGAAGGAGCTACAGGCACGTATTAAGGCGGTGTTGCGCCGCACCGCGCCAGCGCTGGATGAAGAGATTATTGATGTGGATGGATTGCGGCTGGATATGTCGAGCCACCGAGTGATGGCTAATGGCAACTCACTGGAGATGGGGCCGACAGAGTTTCGCATGTTGCACTTTTTTATGTCCCATGTTGAGCGGGTATTTAGTCGGGGGCAGTTGCTTGATCGCGTCTGGGGTGGCAATGTATACATCGATGAGCGCACGGTGGATGTGCATATTCGCCGTCTACGCAAAGCACTGGAGCCTGAAAAATATGATCGATATGTACAGACGGTGCGTGGGGCTGGCTACCGCTTTTCAACTAGGTTGTAGTGGATGAGCGCGCAATGGGCAGATGAGTTGTGGCGGATTGGCCTGTCGCTGCTGGCCGCTTTGTTATTGGGTCTGTTGATTGGGCATGCGTTGCTGTTAATCTGCTTGGTGTTGGCCTTGTTTCTTTTTTTACACCTGCGTGCTTTGTATCGCCTAGATGCAAGGTTGCGCCACTCCAAAAGCTATAACCCTCCAGATGTGGGGGGTGTTTGGGGTGAGGTCTATTATCTTTTCTACCGCGCTCAGCAGCGCCAGCGCAAGCGTAAGAAATTACTTGTAAGCTATCTTAATCGTTTCAAAATGATGACCAAGGCGATGCCGGATGCCACGGTGGTGTTGCGTCAAGATGGTGAGATTGAGTGGTTTAACAAAGCGGCCCGGCGCCAGTTGGGGTTGCGCCATCCGCAAGATCTGGCACAACGTATTGATAACCTGATTCGTGTCCCTTCATTTGTTGCATTTCTTCGAGATAAAAACAGGAGTGGGCCACTTGAGCTCCCGTCCCCCAGTCACGACAATGTGACACTTTCACTGGTGGTGGTTCCCTACGGAAAGGATCGGCGTCTGTTGGTGGCGCGTGATGTCACGCAGCTGCATCGCCTAGAAGAGACGCGCCGTGATTTTGTAGCCAATGCCTCCCATGAGCTGCGAACGCCATTGACGGTGATTAATGGCTACCTTGAGATGATGTCGGACCTGCCAGAGAACGACCCTTTCAAAAAAAGCTGGGGTTCTCCGGTGCGGGTGATGCATGAGCAGAGCTTGCGAATGACCTCGATAGTGGAAGATCTTCTGATGCTCTCCCGGCTGGAGACCGGCCCTAGAGAGGTGCATAGTGATGTGATTGATATTCCCTCAATGGTGCGTATTGTTGCGGAGGAGGGACGGGTGTTGAGTGGTGATAAAAAGCACCTTATTAACGTAGATATTGATGACTCGATCTGGTTGCGTGGCAATCAGGCACAGCTGTTTAGTGTTTTTACCAACCTCCTCTTTAATGCGGTTCATTATACCCCTGCTGGTGGTGAGATCTCTATTCGCTGGTATGCGACTGACGCGACTATTTTTTTTGAAGTGGAGGATTCCGGAGTGGGTGTCGCACCGCAACATATCTCCCGTTTGACCGAGCGATTCTATCGGGTGGATGTTGGGCGTTCCCGTGATGCCGGGGGAACTGGCTTGGGGTTGGCGATTGCTAAACATATATTGGAAAACCATGATGCGCGCCTGACCATTGAGAGCACAGTGGGTAAAGGGAGTATTTTTCGTGGCTGCTTTCCGTTGAATTTGGCAGCAAAAAAGCCGAAACGTGAGCGCCCTGTCATGGTGTCATAAAAGTGTCATAAATATTTAATACTACTGTTATCTAATCCAGCGATCATATTGTATTGTCGCTGTACTGGTATGCGAATAATAAGCGCAAGATCTTTGGCCGAATGGATGCGTCGATAATTTAAAGATATCGGGTCGATCAAATTTTGATGCGTTCAAACTGTAATGTTGGGAGATGAGATGAAGATATTCAAGAAGTTGGTTGCAGGCAGTATTGCATTTGGCCTGATGTCAGGTGTGGCGGTTGCCGCTGCCGAAGTAGATCCGGCGTTAGCGGATTATGAACGTGCAAGTGGTGTGTCAGGCAACTTAAGTAGTGTTGGCTCTGATACGCTGGCAAATTTGATGACACTCTGGGCTGAGGAGTTCAAGCGAGCTTATCCTAATGTCAATATTCAGATTCAGGCGGCGGGTTCATCAACTGCGCCACCTGCGCTCAGTGAAGGTACTGCCAGCATGGGGCCAATGAGTCGCAAAATGAAGAGCAAGGAGATTGAGTCTTTCGAGAAAAAACACGGCTATAAACCAACGGCTGTTCGTGTGGCTATCGATGCGCTGGCTGTCTACGTTCACAAGGATAACCCTCTGGAAGGGTTAACAATTCCTCAGATTGATGCCATCTTCTCTTCCACACGTAAGTGCGGCGCGGATGCTGATGTTCGTAAATGGGGTGATCTGGGACTGACCGGTAGCTGGGCTGATCGGGATATACAGCTGTTTGGTCGTAACTCGGTTTCAGGAACTTACGGCTATTTTAAGAAAAAAGGGCTGTGTAAGGGTGACTTCAAAAATACGGTGAATGAGCAGCCGGGTTCGGCTTCTGTGGTGCAGTCAGTGACGGCTTCATTGAATGCCATTGGTTATTCCGGTATCGGTTATAGGACTGCCGGGGTGAAATTGCTGCCCTTGGCTAAAAAGGCGGGCAAACCTTATATTCCGGCAACCAATGAGACCGCAAGCTCAGGTAAATATCCACTGTCACGCTATCTGTATGTTTATGTAAACAAACATCCCAACAGAGCGCTGCCACCTATGGAGTATGAGTTCCTTAAGCTGGTACTTTCTAAAGTGGGCCAAGGGGTCGTTGTGAAGGATGGTTATGTACCGGTATCGGCTGCCATTGCTGAAAAAGAGCTGGCTAAGTTGCGCATCTCTCACTAGAGCTGCACAGGTCAGTGGACAAAATAAAACCCGCTTCTGCGGGTTTTATTTTGTCACAAAAAAGAAATAATAGCTTCGGTATTACCCTATTAATCCTGTGAATTCATGCGGTTAAACAAGGATGGCGAAAAGCTTGTGATATCGCTTTTACATCGCTGTCACATTGCTGTCATAATTGGCCGCTAAATTTGCCTCCACAACAATAGTGGCTCTGTATTATGACTGCCAAGATAGATACCAATAAAACGGCTGCAGCACGCTTGCGCCACAACAAAATACGCATGGTGAAAGATGTGCTGGCTAGGTATGCCGTTACTATCGGTGGTACCAGTGTCATTTTAGCGATTGCGCTGATCTTCTTTTACCTGTTCTTTGTGGTGGTGCCGCTCTTCAAATCCGCAGAAATTGACCATGTGGCCAGTTATAGTGTGGAGGGTGCGGGTAGTAGTGAAACGCTCTACCTGGCAATGGAAGAGCAGTCTGAGATCGGTGTGCGCTTTACCCGTTCGGCGGTTGCTGAGTTTTATAATCTGGACGATGGTTCACTACGCTATCGCGAAGAGATCGAACTGCCTGCCGGAGCAACCGTCAGCTCCTTTGCTTCAGCAGCACTTGAGCATGGCCTGGTTGTTTATGGTCTCTCAAATGGTCAGGCGGTTGTGGTTAAACACCAATACAAAGTCACCTTTCCAAATGACCAGCGTAAGATTACCCCGCAAATTGCTTACCCCTTTGGTGAAGAGCCCATTACCATTGATGATGATGGCGACATTCTGAGCTATATCGCGTTTCAGAATGGTGAAGAGGAGGCAACCATCACCGCAGCGACCAATGATGGCCGCTTGCTGATGACCCATCTCATCAAAGAAGAGTCGATGATGGATGAGGGGATGTTCGATATAGAGCAGGAGAACCTCACGCTTAATTATGACTCCAGTATCCTGGACTACCTGTTGATGGGCCAAGAGCAAGATAAGATCTATGCTATTGATCGGCGTGGCGAACTTAGCTTTTTCAATATCCGAGATAAGGAAGAGCCTGAGTTAGAGCAGCGTTTGCGTATTGTTGAGCAGGGTGCCCGCGTCACCACTGCAATGTTCCTCACCGGGGGGATCTCACTGATGGTGGGGGACTCTAACGGACAGATTAGTCAGTGGTTTCCGGTGCGCGATGAACATAATAATAAGGTGCTGACGCTGATTCGGAGCTTTGATGCACAAGATAAACCGATCGATAAAATTGCCATAGAGTCTGGGCGTAAAGGTTTTGTCGCCGCAGATCGCGAAGGCAATATTGGCCTTTACCATAGCACCGCGCATCGGACGCTGCTGGTGGAGCCATTAGCCGATGCTGCAATCCATGCCATTGCCATTAGCCCACGGGCTAACGCCATGTGGTTTGAAGATCAAAATGGCAAGATGCAGTTTTGGCGCATTCACAACGAACATCCAGAGGTCTCCTGGTCCTCTTTATGGGGTGAGGTGTGGTATGAGAGCTATGAAGAGCCGGAGTACACTTGGCAATCTTCCTCTTCCAGTAGTGACTTTGAGCCAAAATATAGCTTGGTTCCCATCTCTTTTGGTACCTTGAAGGCCGCTTTTTACGCGATGTTGGTGGCGATGCCGCTGGCTATTTTGGGTGCTATTTACACCGCTTACTTTATGGCGCCTAAAATGCGCAATATTGTTAAGCCGAGTATTGAAATAATGGAGGCGTTGCCCACCGTTATTCTCGGCTTTCTGGCTGGGTTGTGGCTGGCACCCTTCATAGAGAGCCATCTGCCCGGTATCTTTATTATGCTGATACTGGTTCCTTCGGCCATTATTTTGGCGGCGTTCTCTTGGCAGCTTGCCCCCCGCCGGTTGCGCGATGCCATTCCTGAAGGGTGGGAGGCGGCTCTGTTACTGCCAGTGATTGTACTCGCACTCTGGATCTCATACGGCTTTAGCCCCAGTATTGAAACCGCCTTTTTTGGTGGCGATATGCGCCACTACCTCTCCAATGAGCTAGGTATCGATTTTGACCAGCGAAATGCCTTAGTGGTTGGCCTTGCCATGGGTTTTGCGGTTATACCCACCATCTTCTCTATTGCTGAAGATGCGGTGTTTGGGGTGCCACGGCATTTGAGTAACGGCTCATTAGCCCTGGGTGCGACCCCTTGGCAAACCATGTGGGGCGTTGTTTTGTTGACTGCAAGCCCAGGTATCTTCTCAGCGGTGATGATCGGCTTTGGTCGTGCCGTCGGTGAGACCATGATTGTATTGATGGCAACCGGTAATACGCCAGTAATGGATATGAGCATCTTCCAGGGGCTGCGTACCTTGTCGGCAAATATCGCGGTGGAGGTCCCTGAGTCAGAAGTGGCCAGTACCCATTATCGAATTCTATTTTTGGCCGCACTGGTGCTGTTTGCCTTTACCTTCTTCTTTAATACGATAGCGGAAGTTGTGCGGCAGCGTCTGCGTAAGAAATACAGTTCATTGTAAGCTGGCTGAATTGAATTAGTGCTACACCCCAATCCAAATGAGGGATGGTGATGTCTGGTAAGAGTGGTTTTAATAAATGGTTTGGTACGGGTGCACCCTGGGTGTGGACCAGTGCTGGCGCAGTGAGTATCTCGCTATTGATGGTGTTTGGTGTGTTATCACTGATTGCACTGCGTGGTCTTGGCTATTTTTGGCCGGCCAATCTTGCACAGTTTGAATATCATCTGGATGCGGATACCTCAATCGTCAAGGTAGGTGAGTTTCATGAGCATGAGATGGTGCCCAGTGTTCAACTCCGTGAAGGCGGGCTCTATTTGCCCAACGATGATGAGTTAGTTAAACGCTATCTGTTTAAAGTAGGTAACCGTGACTTCTATGGCCAGGATTTTCGCTGGATTATTGAGCCAAGCATCGGTGAAATCAGCTATCCCGAAGATTTAATGGTGCTGGAGCGCCACGAATGGGGTAACTTTTTTGGCTACCTTCATCAGGTGAAGGAGCATGGCAAGGTGGTTGCCGAGGGTGATGCCGCACGGGAAGAGATGGACAGACGCATGGTGCGGGCGCTGGATCTGCATGACCAAATTAAAACCATTGAGAAGGGTGCCATCGGTTCGGTGAACTACCGGATGGAAAAATTGCGCCTGGCTAAGCGCTCCCTAGAGCTGGATGAAGTGACTGATCCTGCACCCTATGGTCGTCTTGAAGAGGCGAAGCACGAGCTGGATGCCGAATATCAGATATTGATGGGGCAGCTGAATAAGCTCTATGAGTTGAGCAAGCGTGACAGCATCACGGTGAGCGATTCTGAGGGGAATCAAAAAGAGATCTCGCTGCACATGGTGGTGCGTGCCTACTTCCCTAATGAGATGGGCGTGCTGGATAAAATGGTTCACTATGTCGCCAAGGTGGTTGAGTTTGTCACCGCTGATCCGCGTGAGGCCAATACCGAAGGGGGTATTTTTCCAGCGATTTTCGGCACCGTGATGATGGTGATGATTATGACGGTCTTTGTGACACCACTGGGTGTGGTGGCAGCGGTCTATCTGCGTGAATATGCTAAGCAGGGGCCGGTTACCCAGATGATTCGCATCTCGGTCAATAATCTGGCAGGGGTACCTTCGATTGTTTATGGGGTATTTGGCCTCGGCTTCTTCGTCTATTTTCTGGGGGGCAATATCGATCAGCTGTTCTTTAAGGCGGCGTTGCCTGCGCCTACCTTTGGTACGCCGGGTATTTTATGGTCATCGCTCACCTTGGCACTACTGACCTTGCCGGTGGTTATCGTGGCCACGGAAGAGGGGCTGTCGCGGATTCCTCGTTCGGTACGTGAAGGTTCTCTGGCACTGGGGGCAACTAAGGCTGAAACCTTGTGGCGCATTGTTATTCCCATGGCCAGCCCGGCCTTGATGACAGGATTGATTTTGGCGGTCGCCCGTGCGGCGGGTGAGGTGGCTCCCTTGATGTTGGTCGGTGTGGTAAAACTGGCACCCTCGTTACCACTGGATGGCGAAGCGCCCTTCCTGCATCTGGATCGAAAATTTATGCATCTGGGTTTCCACGTCTATGATGTGGGCTTCCAGAGCCCAAATGTTGAAGCGGCACGCCCGTTGGTTTACGCCACTGCGTTGCTACTTGTTCTCGTGATTATCGCCCTTAACCTGGCTGCAATCGCAATACGTAATCATCTGCGCGAAAAATACCGCGCCCTAGAGAGCTAACGGGATAGCATTATGAGTGATTCTCAAGTAAAGACACACGGCGTTAATATGGACGCACTGGGCCGCAAGGCTCAACAAAAGCCACCTGAAGATGAAGAGTGCAGCCTTGAAGTAAAGAACCTGAAACTCTTCTATGGTGATAAGCAGGCGCTGAATGGCATTGATATGCATATTAGCAAAAAGCGCGTAACCGCTTTTATCGGCCCCAGTGGTTGTGGTAAATCGACACTGTTGCGCTGTTTTAACCGCATGAATGATCTGGTGGATGGTGTGCGTGTTGAAGGGGAAATATTGCTGGATGGTGATAATATCTATGCTAAATCGGTTAGTGCGGTGGAGCTGCGTCGCCGTATCGGGATGGTTTTCCAGAAACCCAATCCGTTTCCAAAGTCGATCTACGAAAATGTAGCCTACGGTTTGCGCCTACAGGGCATCAAGGATCGCCGTATTTTGGATGAATCGGTCGAGAAGTCTCTAAAGGGTTCTGCGCTTTGGGAAGAGGTTAAAGATCGTCTGAATGATTCGGCGCTAGGCCTCTCCGGTGGTCAGCAGCAGCGCTTGGTGATTGCCCGTGCCATTGCCGTGGAGCCTGAGGTGCTGTTGCTGGATGAGCCGGCATCCGCACTTGATCCGATATCAACACTGAAAATTGAAGAGTTGATCTACGAGTTGAAGAGTGATTACACGATTGTCATCGTGACACACAATATGCAGCAGGCGGCGCGTGTCTCTGACTATACTGCATTTATGTATATGGGCGACATGATCGAATTTGCGGATACAGATACCCTGTTTACAAACCCAGGCAAAAAACAGACAGAAGATTATATTACAGGGCGTTATGGTTAGTCAGCCTAATAACCCTGGTAGAGAGGAGCAATATAATGGATACAATTGATATCGGTCACCACATCTCCCAGCGCTATAATCAAGAGCTGGAAGATATTCGTAATCAGGTGTTGGCCATGGGTGGCTTGGTTGAGCAGCAACTGGATAATGCGCTACAGGCTCACATTGACCGCGATGCTGAGTTGGCTGAGCAGGTCATTAAGGATGATTACCAGGTTAATGCACTGGAAGTGGCTATCGATGAAGAGTGCACCCAGGTGTTGGCGCGCCGCCAGCCTGCGGCCAGCGATCTTCGTTTGATTGTCTCAGTTATCAAGACAATTACCGATCTTGAACGCATTGGTGACGAGGCGGGAAAAGTGGCTAAGATGACCACTGCGTTGGCTGGGCGAGAGAACAACTCTGAGCACGGTATTGAGATCGAGCACCTAGGTAATCGTGTTCGCCAGATGCTGCATGATGCGTTGGATGCATTTGCGCGCACTGATGTTGAAGCGGCGCTGAAAGTGGCTCACGAAGATGTCAGGGTGGATCGAGAGTATGAATCCCTGATGCGTCAACTGATCACTTATATGATGGAAGATCCGCGCATGATTCGCCGCTCACTGGATCTGATGTGGACCATCCGCGCCCTAGAACGCATTGGTGACCACTCACGCAACATCTGCGAATATGTGATCTATCTGGTGAAAGGGCGTGATGTTCGTCATATTAGCCTAGAGCAGATGGAAGAGGAGGCGGGTAAGCGATAGCCTAGCCTTACTCTCCTAAAACAAAAAAGGGACTCATCAGAGTCCCTTTTTTGTTCACTATGAATAGTTTATTGTAACCATCCAACGTGTTTATGCTTCTCTTCAAATCGAGGCCTTTTCACACACAGAGGGAGCCTATAGGGAACGGGTGACCGATTGAGTACGAAAATAACGAAGAGTTGAAGCAAAAGATGAATACACTGCGTAGTTACCTTTTAGGGCTCAAAGTTTTCCGCGACATAGTCCCAATTAACCAGTGACCAGAACGCCTCAACGTATTGAGGGCGCGCATTGCGATAGTCAATGTAGTAAGCGTGCTCCCACACATCGCAGGTTAGTAACGGAATTTTCTTGTCGGTCATTGGGTTATCGGCATTACCGGTACTGCCAATCTCCAGCTCACCTTCACTATTTTCTACCAGCCAACTCCATCCAGAGCCAAAATTAGTAATACAGGCTTGGGTGAATTGCGCCTTAAAAGCCTCAAATGAGCCAAACTGTTGTTTAATCGCTTCGGCAAGGCGGCCCGTAGGTTCACCACCGCCCTCAGGACTCAAGCAGTTCCAGTAGAAAGTGTGGTTCCACACTTGCGCCGCGTTATTGAAAAGTGCTCCACTCGAATTAAGAATAATCTCTTCGAGCGTCGCCTCTTCAAAATCACTCTCTTCGAGCAGATTGTTCAGGTTGGTGACATAGGCCTGGTGGTGTTTTCCGTAATGGTATTCAAGCGTCTCAGCCGAAATATGCGGCGCGAGGGCATCCATTGCATAGGGGAGGGGGGCAAGCTCAAAACTCATGGTGATGCTCCTGTGGTTCAAGGGGTTACTAGTGTAGTATCTTCTGTAATCTTATACCCAATTGATTGTAATCGCTGATATGAATGCAATAGAACTCAATATTTTCTCCAGTCGTGTCGAGGCCATTTGTGATGAGATGGGGGTGGTACTGCGCCGCTCAGCGTTCTCGCCCAACATCAAAGAGCGACTGGATTACTCTTGCGCTATCTTCAGTCGAGAGGGAGAGCTTTGCGCGCAAGCGGCTCATATCCCGGTACACCTCGGCTCCATGGCCTACGCCATGCGCGACATTGTGAATAAGCAGGCGTGGGAAGCGGGGGATATGGTGATTCTTAACGACCCCTATCTCGGGGGAACGCACCTGCCGGATATCACTCTGATTGCACCGGTATTTGTTAATAAGCAGTTGTCAGGTTTTGTAGTGAACCGCGCCCACCATGCCGATATTGGTGCCGATGCACCGGGATCGATGCCGCTCTCAACACATCTTGATCAAGAGGGTGTGGTGATACCGCCCACCCGCTTGCTTCATCAGGGTGTGGTTGATGATCAAATAATGCATTCAATATTGAGTGAGCTGCACAATGGGGAGCGTGCACGGGGTGATTTTTTAGCACAAATCAGTGCCAATCGTTGTGGTGTTGAGCGGCTGAGTGCACTGATTACTCGGCTGGGAGAAGCGCAATTTGCGGCAGGCTTGGATGAGCTGAATGAGTATGCAGCACGACTATCCCGCGTGGCACTGAGAGCGATTCCTGATGGTAAATATCTATTTACAGATTTAATGGATGATGATGGCCATGGGCAGAAGGATATTGTTATTCACTGCTCAGTAAGGGTTGATGATGGCCAGGTCACGGTTGATTTTAGTGGCACCTCAGCACAGGTGGCGGGCAATATTAATGCGCCATTATCGGTAGCCGCCGCCAGTGTCTATTATGTGTTTCGTTGTTTGATGCCCGCACAAACCCCCGCTTGTGCGGGAAGCTTTCGACATATTCGACTACAGGCACCCGCAGGTTCGCTGTTGAATGCGCGCTATCCTGCTGCGGTCACTGCCGGTAACGTAGAAACCTCCACGCGGATTGTTGATGTGGTGATGGGCGCACTGGCACAGGCTATTCCACAACGCATCCCTGCCGCTAGTCATGGCAGCATGAATAATTTGGCTATGGGTAGTCGAGAAGCGGCAGGAAGTTGGGATTATTATGAAACCATGGGGGGTGGAATGGGAGCCAGTCTGCAAAATGAGGGGCTCAGTGCGGTGCAAACCCATATGACCAATACATTGAATACCCCCATTGAGGCGCTGGAGATGAACTACCCGCTGCGGGTTTGGCGCTATGCTATTCGTCGTGACTCCGGTGGTGAGGGGCAGCAGCGTGGTGGTGATGGGCTGGTTCGTGAGTTTGAGTTTTTGAAGCCAGCCTCGTTTACGCTGTTAACAGAGCGCAGGCAACATCAGCCCTGGGGGCTAGAAGGTGGCCTGGCTGGCATCGCGGGGAGAAATCGGCTAAATGGGCAACTCATCGCAGGAAAAGTACACGGTGAGGTTCAGCCCGGTGATCGGCTCTGCGTTGAAAGTGCCGGGGGTGGCGGCTGGGGCCGCCCAAGGGAAACGCTGATCAAATCATGAGTGTTGATCTGATTCCTACGGGGGAACGTGTAAGCCAGAGGTCTTTATACCGCCTCGTTATTGAGTGAAGGGTGCTTTAATGCCAATGGTTTGATAGCGTTCAAAGTGGAGTGTTTCAGACCAGTAATCCGCCGGCAGGCCTGCTTTTAGTTTGAGTTGAGTAATAAACTGGTGTGGCTCTGGCAGGCTCTCCCATACTGAGGGGAGAAAGGTTGCGCGATGGTTGCCCTCATGCAGAATAATGCCATCTATGCCCGGTTGTAGTCGGTGTAGCAGCTCGGCTTGATCTTTAGCCGGGAGTGGCTCCGGTGGGGTAAGTAGCGATATGTGGATCTGTAAATCGTTAATCTCATCCGCTTGCACGGGGGTGAAGCGAGGGTCACGAAAAGCGGCGGCAAAGGCATTCTCCGCTACATCAATAGCCAACGGTCGATAGGCTTCAAGTGTGCCGATACAGCCCCGTAACATACCCTGCTTTTCCAGTGTCACAAAACTTGCTCCTCGCTGTTGGAGCGTTTTTGGGTAGCGGTCGAGTTTTACCGTAGCCGGCTGATGGTGCAGCAAGCCATATATTATGGACTCTCTGGCCAGGGAGAGTAGCGGCTGCTTTGTATGGCTTTCTAGGAGCTGTTTATTGTAAGACATAGGCACCATATCCGACCACACGATCTTTTGTGCCTGCGGTATCTCCTGAGTTGCGTAGATCTAAGGTAGTCACCTGTAGGTGGTGGGCTTTGGCTCTGTTTAACAGCCCGATAATAGGTGTTCGTCCACACGCCTGCTCTGCGCCAATGCCCGCTGTGTTCAGTTTTTCAATTGCCTGACTGGTGGCCAAATCAACCATTTTTGCCTCTGAATAGCTAAGGTAGTGGCTCAGGTCTGAGCTCACGACTATCAGTGTTTCGTCGCCGCCCCACAGTCGCTCTAAAACCTCACCTACCTCTTTGGCCGAGGCTTCACCAACCACCAGCGGCAGCAGTGTGAACCGTGCCAGCGTGCGTTGTAAAAAAGGGAGCTGCACCTCTAGACTGTGTTCCCGTTGGTGGGCTTGCTCCAGCTGTTTTACCTGTGGAAGGCTCTGAATTAGCGGGAGATCTTTTTTGTTTAGCTCGACGGCTCCTAATGGGGTGGCAAAAGCATCCGCCTCACTGTAAGCAAGCCCGTGGAATGCGACGTAGTGTGAGGGACCCAGTAAGACCACTCGGCGAATGCTGTCACGCAGGGGATGCAGCGTGTTATAGGCGCTAGCAGCAATCGCACCGGAGTAGATGTAACCGGCGTGGGGCACAATCAGTGCCTTTGGCCGAGCACACCGTCCAGGGTTCTGAGCCAGGAGCTCATCCACCATTAAAGCAAGTACCTGAGGATCGTCAGGGTAGAAGGTTCCCGCAACCGCCGGCTTTCTGCTCACTTTCATGTTGTCATCCCCACCCTTACAGTCATCTTCTATACTCAAGTATAGCAGTGTGTAGCACTACTCTGGAGGTGATGATATGACAGTGAAAGATGATTATCAGGATGCGCTTGATCACCCATGGCCAACTCGTTACTGGCACTTGCTGGATGATGGCCGGGTGCAGTGTGATCTCTGTCCACGCTTTTGCCAGTTGAAAACAGGGCAGCGCGGATTCTGCTTTGTACGGGCTAATGTGAATAACGCCATTGTATTAACCACATATGGTCGCTCAAGTGGCTACTGCATCGACCCTGTTGAGAAAAAGCCACTTAACCATTTTCTACCAGGCACCCCGGTGCTCTCATTTGGCACAGCGGGTTGTAATTTGGCCTGTAAATTTTGCCAGAATTGGGATGTCAGCAAGTCTCGGGAGGTCGATACCCTGGCAGATGCTGCTTCTCCCGAGTTAATTGCAAGGGCTGCGGTGGCGCTAAAGTGCCGCAGTGTCGCCTACACCTACAATGACCCGGTTATTTTTCACGAATATGCGATTGATGTTGCCCAGGCGTGTGCAGAGCAGGGGATAAAGTCGATAGCTGTTAGTGCCGGTTATGTGTGTGAAGCTCCCCGTGCTGAGTTTTATAAAAATATGGATGCGGTGAATATTGACCTCAAATCGATGCGTGAGCCGTTTTACCACAAACTCACCGGAGGGCATTTGCAGACGGTACTAGAGACTATTCAATATATTAAACATGAGACGGATGTCTGGTTGGAACTCACGACACTGCTGATTCCCGGTGAAAATGATTCAGATCAGGAGTTGCAGCAGCTCAGCCAGTGGGTAGTCGAGCAGCTGGGGCCCGATGTGCCGCTACACTTTAGCGCCTTCCACCCTGATTATAAGATGATGGACAGGCCATCAACCTCCTTTGAAACCCTACAGAGGGCGCGGAAAATCGCACTCGATAACGGCCTGCATTATGTCTATACCGGAAACCTGCACGATAAAGCCGGAGAGAGCACCTATTGCGACCACTGTGGTGAGATGTTAATTGGCCGGGATTGGTACCAACTCTCTGAGTGGAACCTGACTTCGCAGGGGCATTGTCGCTTCTGCGACACCCCCTGTGCTGGCTATTTTGAAGCACGGCCAGGTGGTTGGGGTGCGCGACGTCAAATGGTGGATCTGAAAAGCTTTGTAACGGCTTCTTGAGAAGGGCTATCATTTGGATGTTTCATAAGTTTCCAAAAACTTGTGAAGCATCTGGAGTAGCTGCTCAGCGTATTTATCTTTGCCTCAATTTGTAGCAAAATCAAAACACACTGAATAGATAATTCAATTGGGTAAACCCCCAGCTACGCTGGGGAGAGTCGCATCGGTTTTATCGAGACTACGGTAACGGGTACCTTCAGCTCTCGACCAAGAGAAAAAGAAAGTAAACCTATGCGAGACTGATTTGATCCCGCTGATTGCGGGGATTAGGTCGCCTCAAATGCAGTAGAGTAGGTTGAAGCCCTTTTTGTGGTACGCTTATGGCTTGTTTATATCGATATTGGAAGGAGTCAAAGTGGTGTGTTTGGGAGTGAATAAAACTACCCTCACAGGGTACCTTATGGTTGCCATATTGCTGACCGCCTGCGTTGAGGAGGGTACCCCGCCGGTCGACGATGATCAGGTGACGCTTGAATCCTACTCGAGTGATGACAAACGTCTCTCTCCTGATGCATTAGTGGCCGCTGCTGCCGTCGATCCAGCCCCGGTTCACCAAGCTTTTTCCTTCGACCACTTTCAGAAGCATGCGGGTGAGGAGAATAGTTTTATCGCTCCCTTCGATGTACAGCAGCAGTTGGCAAACCTAGCCCTAGGTGCCACGGGTGAAACCCTGCAATCGATTGCTGAAGCGGGTGGCTGGCCATCGCTGTCAGATTCGGCTGCCGCTGAAATTATGGCCGGTCTCAGCCTGTGGGAACAACGTATAGATGGCCTTGCCAGTGTTGAACGCCAGCGCTGGCTGTGGGGGCAGTCGGGTTATCGCTTCAATCGTGACTATTTGCAGGCCCAGGCTGAACTGTTTGGTTCTGAGGTTGCCGGGCTGGATTTTCAAAACGAGTTTTTCTCGGCGCGTAACCTTATTGGGGGCGCGTTAGATGAGCAGCAGGTATTAGATGATGCTGATGCGCTTAGTCGTCTGATTCTTGCTCACTCCACTCGTTTACAGATCGCTTGGGCGGATGACCTGACAATTGAGCGGTTCGAGGGTCGCTTTGGTGAGCATGAGGCGCAGCGCCAAATGTCTATGCTGCGCATTGACGGTGAGCTGTTGGCGGCTGAGGGCGAGGCGTACCGGGCAGTTGCCGTGCCGCTGGCCGAGGAGGGGTTGTCGCTGGTGGTGATTGTTCCGGATGCGGGCCACTTCGATGCGGTGCGTGGTCGTATGGATGCTGTATTTTGGAGCCAACTCAACGCGGATTTGACACCAGTGCAGAGCAGATTCAACCTGCCGCTGTTTTCACTGCAACGAATCCTGACCGACAGTGATCTGCCTAGCCTAGAGGTCGCTCAGGATGAACAGGAGGCTGATTTTTCACCTGTTAACGGGGCGGGTTTTCTTTATCTGAAGTCCCAGTATCAATCCATCAAGCTGGGTGTGGCTGAAAGCGGGTTGAACGCCATTACGATGACGGCAGCAGTACTCGCCGCAACTCAGGATGAGCCATTGTATCTTCTCGACCCACCACCTCTGGGTGCTGGCCTTTTCATGACGGCTCCGCCGAACTCCAACCCCTGTTTTTACCCGCCGGATCAGCAGCCCTTCCTCTTTGCTGTGTATGAAAGTGGTACAGAGTCGCTTCTTCATCTTGGTCAAGTAAAGAGCCTCGATGGTGTGACGGTGGAAGCTGACTGGTACGTGAGATTTGGTTGGGGCTGCGGAGATAGCCCTCCAGTGGAAGTCTATCGTGATAAAAAGTCGCTGCAATGTGATTACGAGAGTGGTAGCGACTACCTGGAAATGAGGCAGATCCTTACGGATGCTGGCATCCATGTGCTCGGTGCTTGGGAAGGCAGTGATGGTAAGGATTATATCCAAGTTTGCGGTGGTGCAGACGACGCGATCAATATCTTTGTTATCTATGAGAGTCAACTGGCGGCTGCCGAAGCTTTGGGCTTTGCACTGTGGTCGTCGCTATTGATCGAGTAATGCTGGGGATTAGGGTGCTTTAAGGCGGCTCTGATCAAGTCATGAATGTTTTATACTGGTTAAAGCCGCCCTCATTTATCCCAAAAACAACCTATAGAGCCACTATTACTGCGCATTTCGGAATAAATGAGGGCAATTTCCTCTCAGCCTAAAACCACCCAGACTTAATCAGAGCTTTCTTAAATGACCCCGGTATATGCCATTTTTCATCTGAATCTCGCTTTTTCTTCTGTTTCGATTGCGCAGCGGAAAGAGGTTATTGAGCGCTGTTACACCCCCTTGCTCGATCTGGTAGAGCAGCAGCAACTGCCGCTGGGGATTGAAATGACCGCTTGGACGCTCAACTGCATTGAGTCCATTAATCCCGCTTGGGTGGCGCGATTTAAAAAACTGCTCAACAGCGGCCAGTGCGAATTGATTGGCAGTGGCTACACGCAAATAATTGGCCCTTTAGTGCCCTACCAGGTTAACCAGTGGAATCAGAAAATAGCTACTGCATGTTACCAAAAGCTATTGGGTATTACGCCATCATTGGCGATGGTTAATGAGATGGCCTACTCATCAGGGATGGTGGAGCTGTATGCCGATGCCGGTTATCGGGGGATCGTAATGGATCGGGATAATGTGATGCTGGCGCTTGGTATGAGTGATGGTCGCTGCTTGCCCTCAAGCTATGCGCTGGGTTGTGATGGCGCACAGCTCCCCATCTTATGGTCAGATACCACGCTGTTTCAAAAGCTCCAGCGCTATGCCCATGGTGACATCTCCCGCCAAGACTATCTCGATTATTTCTCTAAGCGTGCAGAGCAGAGCGGGGTACCACTGCCTCTTTATAGTAATGATGCTGAGATTTTTGATTTTCGCCCGGGCCGTTTTAAAGAGGAACCGGTCAAACATCAAGAGAGTGAGTGGCATCGACTTGCGCAACTGTTCTGTTCGCTAAAACAAGTGCAGTGGCATCTGCCTTCACGGGCGCTTGCATTGCAGTGCAAGCAGGATCAACACGATAAACCGACCCGCCTCACCTCGGTGCAGCAACCTATTCCGGTCAAAAAACAGGCGAAATATAACATCAGTCGTTGGGCCGTCACTGGGCGAAATGATCTCTGGATGAACACCCTCTGCCATCGCCTCTATCAAGCGATCCGAACCCTTGATAATGAACAGTACCAACGTAAGTTATGTGAGTTCTGGGCAAGTGATCTGCGTACCCATATTGGCGATGAGCGGTGGCAAAATAACCTCACCGAGCTAGCGCTGTTTTGCCAGCAGCAGGCTACCTCTTTACAACAAGAGCCGCCTCCCGCAGGGGAGCAGGAGAGTGCAACGCCAGTCGATTCAGCATTTCAAATAGTCTATGACGATGAGGGCATCTATCTCACCATTAGCCATCGTTTTGTGCGGCTGGTGCTTAATTTGCGCCGGGGTTTAAGTATCGAATCTCTCGCCTTCGAAAAGCATGGCTTTGAGCCGGTGCTGGGTACTTTGAGCCAAGGTTATTTTGAGTCAATTGAGCTGGCGGCAGATTTTTATAGTGCCTGTGTGGTGGTTGAGCTGCCCAAAGAGCACCGCAGAGTGACCGATTTGGAGTGGGCAGAGCCGATGATGGAGTGGTTGCCCTTACAATTAAAGATCACTGCAACACATCAAACACCCTATGGCGAGATTATAAAGTCGATCAGCATCGATGCTGCTGAACAATCGGTTAGTGTCCTATTCAGCCTGAAAAACTGGTCGCATCAGCACGCTATCGTTCGATTTCATGCATTGACCTTATTGGGCGGCTGGCAAAAAGAGGTTGTTGTTGAAAATCGAAGTGGTGGCCCCAAAGCTGAGCTTTATACCCTCGACTGTGATGTTGAGCATGGCCAGCCCGCATCTAATATGATCAGCTGCACCACCGGCTTGAGTAGTGAATCGGGCGAAATCATACTGCATAACAGCGGGCGCCGCCTGATGCTCTCTTGGCAACCCTCCCAATGTGCTGCTCTTCCGATGCTGCACCACAAAATATGCACACCCGGCGCATTGAGCAGAGTGTTATTTTCCCTAAGTGAAATTGATGAGACAAAACAGGGGAGCGGCGATAGTTTACCCTTCTCACTCAAATACAGCGCAGGATAGCGCTGGAATATCTGGTTTGAAACCTTGAGCGTGTATACTTGTTTGCATGGCGTTAAAAGAGACTGTTTATGAGTGAAGCGAACGGAAATATATATTTTGTTTATGGTCAGCAGTGCGAAGATATTTCGCAGCAGCTTGCTGAGAGTCAATACGCTACGCACTTTAAATCGGTTGCTATTGAAGCATTCATAACGGATGAGTTAGCCACCACAGCTGATCGGGTGATTGTGTGTGGTAGTACCGATGAGATTAAACAGATATTAAAAACAGCCTGCGAGTACAGTTTTAGTGTGGCGCTGTTGGCGCAGAAAAACCAAAGCACACTGCGTTCGACTTTTGAAATCCCCAAAAACAGAGAAGAGTCGCTGAAAGCAGCGCTGGAGAGCGAGCCAAAACCGTTGGATCTGCTCTATGCCAATGGCGAAATTGTTTTATGGGGAGCGGTGATTGGTGATGCGCCACCCCTGACTTATAGTAGTGATGTTTATAGCGAAATAACCTTTTTTCAGCGATACAAACTATTGCTTGGTGCCTTAAGAAAGCTGAAATCGCTTAAGCAGAATAAAATTAAATTAACCACCGCCAAAGGCCAAGAGGTTAATACTTCGGCTAGTGGTGTGGTGATCATTGAGCACGATAATCATACCGGTGCATCCTCGTTGGTTCAGGATTTCTTATCCGTTAATGATGGCAAACTTTCTGCGCTTTTGCTCTCTCCCGCCTCAATTTCGGACTACCTCTACTATCTCTACGTCTCCATTTTCAAAAAAACAAAAAACAGCAACTTGCCTGACTCGGTGGGATTTATCAAAAGTGAATCACTCACTATAGAGAGTGTCCAGCCACTTGATGTGGTGATTGATGGTGAAAAAGTCGCCCAAACCCCGGTGGAATTCGGTGTAAAAAAACAGGCTATTCAATTCATCGCCAGTGAAGAGTTTTGGGCTGAAATCACAAATGATACATCGGATAAGGAGACACTTAAGCTATCGGGCCTCCCCGTTACGACCGATGCGGTGGGCTACGCACAAAAGAGACTGCCATTTTTCACCCATGCCAGTGAAGAGCGCTATAAAGATCTGTTCGCCGACCTAAGAAGGCAGGGAAAAACAGAGTCAACCTATGTGATATTGATGTTTTTGAGTACTGTATTGGCCACCGTTGGGCTATTTTTGAACAGCGCCTCGGTGGTGATTGGTGCCATGCTGTTGGCTCCTCTGATGCAGCCGATTGTATCCACCTCGATGGGGGTACTGCGCAGTGACCAAAGCTTGCTGTTTGGTTCGATGAGAACAGTACTCACTGGTGTATTAATTGCGCTGTTTAGTGCGGCGACCATTGCGTTTTTACTGCCGCTTGAGAATTTGACCGACGAAATTTCTGCCAGGCTCAGTCCTACGCTGCTGGATTTGATAGTCGCGCTCATATCCGGCATTGCGGCAGCGTATGCGCAAAATAACTCAAAAATTGTCGGCTCACTGGCTGGAGTGTCGATTGCCGTTGCGCTGGTGCCACCACTCGCCACAGCGGGGATCGGCCTTGGTTGGGTGAATATGGAGATCTTCTACCCGGCATTTCTGCTGTTTATTACCAACCTAGTGGGGATTATTTTTGCGGCATCGCTGACTTTTTTGGTTATGGGGTTCTCCCCCGTCAAACGTGCTAAAAAGGGCTTGGCCTATGCCTTGGCAACCTCGTTGATTGTTGCCATACCCCTCTATCTGTCGTTTACCACCATGGCTTTTGACTCCAGAATCCTTTCGGTATTGGAGCATACCGAGTACAGCGTAGCCGGTAAGCAGGTACAGATTGAAAATGTTGAAATTAAACATGCCGGTGTGCTGGTGGTGAAGTGTGACTTTATTGTTGATGAAATATTGAGCCGAGAGGAGCTGGATCAATTTAAATTGATCCTGCAATCAGAGCTGGATATGCCGCTTGCGCTGGAAGTGGTACAGCGCATTCGCTTCTAAAATCGATAGATAAAATCAATCATCGCATCGGGCATAATGTTGAGCATGGTCTCCTCAATGGTGGTCATAAAGCCGGTCAAAATCATGAGGCCCACCGCAACAAAAAGAGCGCCCATCGCCGGTTTCATCCACTTTGAGGCGCTCATCATCTGGCCTTTCATCTTCAGCATGGTTTTTTGTGAGGCGAATGACATGGCAAGGATGGGGGTTGAGGTGCCGATCGAGAATAGCAGCATAATGGTCGCCGCGTAGAGTAGACTCTCCCCCTGTGCAGCCAGGGTGATCGCAGCCCCCAATGTTGGCCCGACACAAGGTGACCAAACCGCACCCAGCAAGATGCCCAGTGCAAACTGCCCCCGCACACCAGAAAATCGCAGGGTCGCTATTTTGCTGTTGATGCCACTGGTGGATGATGAGGCAAGCGCCGAAAAGCGTTCATAGAGGGGGTTGAACAGTAACACGGCACCCAACAAAATCATGACGCTTGCCGCGAGGGTTTGTAACACTGACGTGGTCAGACCAATCGAAAACCCGATGGTTGAGACAATCATGCCAAACGAAGTAAAAGAGATAATCAGACCGGCCACCAAAAAAAGCGGCCCCCTTTTATGCTCATTAATTGAACTGCCTAAAATGATCGGTAGCAGCGGCAAAACACACGGTGAAAGTATCGTCACCACCCCCGCAATATAAGCTAAAAAAAAAGCAGTCATAGCCACTCCCAATAAATATTACTACTCTTTCGAAGAAAAAAGGAGTGCAGATGAGTGCACTCCCAGTGTCAGAATGGGTTGCTATGAACTCCCCTTGGCAATCATCTGTAAAATCTTCTCTTTATTGGTCTCTCCCATGGAGCGTGCGCGCTCCTGATCACCTTTGAACACAATAATGGTGCTCTGTTTAATGGCCCGGAACCGCTTGACTGCCTCTTTGTCGCGGGCAAAATCGACACGAAAGAATGCAGCATCAGGATACATCTCACGCGCCGCTTGCAGTGCAGGCTCCTGCTTAGCACAGGTGCCGCAGCCATCTTTATAGATATCTACCACAATCATCTTGTCGTGGTACTGTGCGTGGTTAAAACGTTCTGGTTGATACACTTGCACCCCCTCAGCCGCAAAAGCGGTGTTTGAAATAGCTAGCAGCAGCAAAAGTAGTGCGATTGATTTAAACGCTTTTATCGTTATCATGTCGTAATCTCCAAGTGATAGGGTCGTTGAAAAATGGTGTACACCCCGTCATTCGTCGATTTAATCATTTGGTTACAATATTTTTTGGCTCACCTGCTTTTATGAATGAAAAACACAGCGATTGGGATCAACTGGCCACCACCGCTCAATCGGGTGATAAACAGGCCTACCACGCTCTGCTAAAGCAGCTCATCCCCTATATTCAGAAAATTATCGCCCCTAGGCTCGCTAACTCGGACTGGGTGGACGACCTGCTACAAGATATTTTGCTGGGTATTCACAAATCACTGGCGCGTTACATGCCCGGGCAACCCTTTCGCCCTTGGGTGAATGCCATTATTCGTTATCGACGAGCGGAGTTTCTCAGCCGCTACTACACTTCAATGGGTCACATGAAAGCCCCTCTGGATGAGACGATAGCGGAAGTGCGTGATCCGTTGGCTCAATTTCAAAGTAACGAAGATTTAGAACGGATGCTCAGCCACTTCACAGAACAGCAGCGGAGTGTATTCAAAATGGTGCGTATCGAAGGGCACAGCGTGAAGGCGGTGGCAGAGAAAACAGGGCTCTCGATCTCTGCGGTAAAGGTCTCTGCCCACCGCACGGCAGCCAAGCTAAAAGAGATGTTGCGGCAGCAGAATTAAACCACAGTTAGCTATCGAGCTTCCGCAGGGAGAAGTAAATGGGACACGACCATCATCATGATGTTGAAAATATGGGCGACCGGCGGCTGATTATTGCCATTGTCATCAATATGTTGCTGACATTGGCACAGGTAGTGGGTGGCATTATTTCGGGCAGTTTATCCCTGATTGCAGATGCTTTACACAATTTCAGTGATGCCACGTCGCTGTTAATTGCCTGGGTGGCACGAAGGATTAGTCGACAACCGGCTGATCACTTTAAGACTTTTGGTTATAAGCGTGCGGAAGTGATTGCGGCACTGATTAATCTGGTGACACTGGTATTGATCGGGCTTTTTTTGGTTTATGAGGCGATGTGGCGTCTGTTTGAACCACAGGTCATTGAGGGGTGGATGGTGGTAGTGGTTGCCAGTATCGCGCTGATTATTGATGTGGTTACCGCCATGCTGACCTATCGCCTCTCAAAGCACAGTATGAACATGCGAGCGGCTTTTTTACACAACGTTTCAGATGCCCTGGCCTCGGTGGGGGTTATTATTGCCGGAACGCTGATTCTGCTCTACGACTGGTACTGGACAGATACGCTGCTGACGTTGCTGATTGCCGGTTATGTCCTTTATCAGGCTGCAACGCTGCTGCCGAAGGTGATACATGTTTTGATGGAAGGCTCACCGGGAGATATTGATATTGATGCGGTTATCGAGGTGATGACACAGGTTGAAGGTGTCTCGAATATTCATCACCTTCACCTGTGGCAACTTGATGAACACAAAAATGCACTGGAAGCCCATGTAGTGATCGATGATTTTTCTAAGATTGAAAGCATCAAGGCGGCTCTAAAAAAAGAGCTGGCAGAAAAATATGCGATCACCCATTCAACGCTGGAGTTTGAAGAGGATCACTGTGGTGAAGCTTGTAACTCATGTGAGTGATCTGCGTGCGGTTAGAACGCAACAGCAGATCAACCCCTATTGATCTGCCGCTGCTGTTTAGTCTGTTTTAGTGATGCAGTGCGCTCTCTACTTCAGCGAAGGTACTGGCAATTTCGACCACATCCACCTGTTTGTTCATTAGTCGGCTGATGTGTGACAGTGAGAAAATACCACAGATCGCTTGTTGTCCATTGGGCTGGTGTTCAGCAATCAGGATATGGTGTCGACCGCTACGCTTGAGTGTTTCAAGTATATTGCCCGTTTTTGCATACTCTACGTCACTGAGATCGAGCACTTGAATCTTGTCGATCGGTGTCATCACATCTTCCACGTTAATATCATCTCGCTGACAACCGACTCGCTGCATATGCTTTATTGGTTTCTCTCCCAATATATCGATGCTGGTGATGATGCCTTTTAGCTGTTGATTATTATCAATGACAAACAGCATACGCACCGCTCTTTCGATCATCTGCTGATTGGCTTTTTTTAGCGGGGTCGTGGCGCGGGTAGTAGCGGGTATGACCTGTTTAAGGTTTGTCATCACCTTGGCGGCAGGGCTATCTTCTGTAATTTCAGTTATATAGTCCGCACTGGGTCGTATAATGGGGGTGGGCTTGTTGAGTGTTGTTTGCTGAATGGCTGCATATTTTGAATGCATAGTTTCCTCTCCTTGATGTCAACTTTATGAGCCGTTTAAACCTAGCTCAGTAAAGTTGATTATTCAAGTCAAGAATTGCACGCCAACCGATTTTGCACGACGGAGCTATCAATGGTGCGGTTGGCTCTCTTTGGTGGCCATTGCTCTGGAAGAGTCTACAACTGTAGTTTGAGTATTCATCAGTTGGCTGATATGTGAGAGCGAAAAGGTGCCGCATATGGTGAGTGAGCCATCATCCTGATAGTTGCCGATCAGGGCGTGGTGTCGGCCACTCTCTTTTAGGGTACTGATAATATCGCCGACCTTGGCCTGCTCGATGTCGCTGTAGTCCAATATCTCTATTTCACCCAGCGGTGTCATGAGCTCTTTTACGGTGATTTCATGGGTGCCGCAATGAAAGTTGCGCATATGTTGGATCGGCTTTTCACCTAACAGATCATTGCTGGTAATGATGCCTTGTAGTTGCCGGGTTTCATCCACTACAAACAGCATACGCACACCACGATTTATCATTTGTTGGTTGGCATTTTTCAGGGTACTATTTTGCTGGGTTGTTGCTGGTGTGGTTAGTTTCAGGTCACTCATCACCTTAACGGCGGGGCTCTCTTCAGTGATCGCCCTTGTGTAATGAGTAGAGGGCGGCGTGATCGATGCGGGTCGCTCTAATATCGATTGTGCAATGGGTGTGTAGTTTGCTGCCATAACCAACTCTCCTTGATATTTTATGCAGATCTCTAAACACTAGTTCACTCCTGAATATTGTTCAAGGTGGCTGTTTTTGGTTTTTATGAAGTGTAGGGTGAGTGTGGATACTAAAATACGAGGTGTGTTGATGAAAAAGGTCATTTTGTTTCTATTGCTATTGCAAGTCCTACCCCTCTCAGCAACGGAGGATAAAGCGTCGATTGAGTTGCCGAAGGATATCTCCCTGCTACTGCAGCAGGAGATGCAGCAAATACGTCAGGGTATGGAGTCTCTCACCTGGTTGGTGGCATCCGGTAATTTTTCGGCAGTGGCCAAGGTGGCTCAAGAGCTGGAAGCGGGTTACATCATGAAGCACAAGCTCAGCAAAGAGCAGCGTCATCTATTGGTCGCCACATTGCCCTCGGGATTTAAAGCACTTGATCAGCGCTTTCATGCGCAAGCAGGTTTGTTGGCAGTAGCAGCGCAGCAACATGATGCAGAGTTAGTGAATTTTTATATTTATAAAATGAATGAGGCTTGTGTGGCTTGTCATGCAGAGTATGTGAGTGATCGGTTTGAGGGTTTTTCATCGCCATCATCACACAGTCACCATTGAAAACGGGTTCTGTTTGAGTGTCTATGGTCTATCGATTGAGTTTTGATCTAAATTTACAGGTAGGATAATTGGTAGCGGGGACAGGATTTGAACCTATGACCTTCGGGTTATGAGCCCGACGAGCTACCAGACTGCTCCACCCCGCATCAACTGGAGCGCATAATAGCAGCTTGCTGTAGTAATGCGAGAACTATTTACGACTACTCCCTAGGTAGAGATGTGAAGTAACTTTAACCTATTGAATTAAAAGAAAAACAAAAAACAACTGCGCCCCGGTTTTTTGTTTTCCTCGATTGGCTAGGGAGTGTCCGTACTCTTTAATATCTACTCACAAGAGTGGAGAAGAGCTAAAAAAACAAATTAAACATTAATTAGTGACAGGTTTTGTCGATGGTCATGGCGATACATTTATATCTTTACGGGGTGTTGTTTTTATGGCGTTAGAGCATGACTTGGAGATCGATGGCGATCTTCTAAAAGATTTCCTCGAAGACTTTGTTGAAAAACAGCGTGAGCTTGAAGGGGATCTTACCCATCTTGAGGCTGATCCTGATGATAAAGAGCTACTGGCCAATATATTCCGCGCTGTCCACACGATTAAAGGCAACGCCTGTTTTTGTAAAATGGATCCGGTTTCTCAGTTTGCACACTCGCTTGAGGAGCTATTGCAGGTGTTACGCAGTGGCAAGATGAGCTTTACGCCTCAGCTGGGTGAAGTGGTGTTGCTCTCAATGGATCGCCTTAATACCATTGTTGAATGTTTTGTTGCGGGTGAACCTCAAGATATTGAGGGGAATCGTAAAATTGAAGAGAGCCTGACCGATATTTGTGGCGTGCAGGGGGGAGAGCAGTATGCGGCCATTCAGTACAGCCTCTGCTTGTTAAGTGAAAGTTTTGATGATCTGGGTAGCGACTTTGACCTTTCAGCAGAGAGTGGTGAAGCGGACTCTGCCGCCTCTTGCGGAATGGAGGGTGATCTGGACTACTTCTATCTTTTAATGAAGCAGTGCGAGCAACGCTCCCTCTTCTGGCAGGGGCGGGGAGAGCGAACCTTGGCTTTGGCAATGGAGATGAATGCACTGGCGGGCACACCGGTCGAACCCTACAAACTCACTGCGGCGATCTATCTGCATGACTTTGCCATGGGCTTGCTGCCGGAGTTTATCATCTCAAAAAATGAACGTTTGAATGAGGATGAGTTGGCGCAGTTACGAAATCACCCCGTAGTGGCGGCACAACTGGCGGAGCGCCTTCCCGGCTGGGAGAGCGTGAGCGAAATGATTTTGCAACATCATGAGCGTATCGATGGCAATGGCTACCCCAAAAAGTTGAAGGGTGATGCCATCTGTGAGGGTGCTCAGCTGATCAGTGTTGTGGATGCCTACATCTCACTGACACGACCCAGGGCGGATCGTCTGCACAAGCGTTCGGTTATGCGTGCGATATTGGAGCTGAATAACAACAAAGCCACACAATTTTCAGAGCGTTGGGTAAGGGTGTTGAATACGGTGATTAAACAGCACTATTTGAATCCATCCTAGTGGTTGTTGCTGGCCACCACGGCCCTCAAGTAGACTTGGTGGGGTGAAGTGAGCGGAGCCTGTTAAGGAAGCTCTGATCAAGTCATAAATGTTTTATGCTGGCTGAAATTGTTTTCAGCCTAAATTCATCCAGATCTAATCAGAACCTTCCTAATTTACGGTGTGCCGTAAAAATGTGCCTGAAACTTTTCACGGTAATTTTCATGACAACTCAGGCAGTTGTTTTGAAGGACCGAAAAGGCTGAAATGACCGCTTGACCATTTTCCTGTTTGGCAATTTCAGCGAGTTTTCGCGCAGATTGATGGGTCTCCATATCCCCCTCCTTGAACGCCGCCATCTCTGTTCCTAGCAGACTCATAATGCGCATACGCTCACTGACGGGTGGCTTGGGGTGATCTGCTATTTTAATGGCCGCTTCGGCAACTCGCTGCCAATCTTCACTTGAAATGCCCGCCGTAATGTTTTGCATCTCCTCTCCCATATCGAACATGATTTTCTGCAAAACTAATGGCTCACTCTGTTCAGCCATTATTTGATGCGAAAAAAGAGTGGTGATGAAGCCCGCAACCAAAGCGGCCTTTTTAATAGGGGGAATTATCAATTTATTTCTCCTCTGTTTTTGTTGGGTATTAATGCTTTTCAGTGAGTCCGATGATGGCTCGTCTATGGTAGTTGAAATTGTAGCTTTGTCATGGGTACAAATTTGAAAGTAGAGGCGTTATACATCGCTTCAAAATCTGCCACCTCAAGGCTTGAGTCTTGAAATAGATCTTGTCCGAATGCGTAGGATATCGTCTGGTAGAGTAATTCGGCCTCAATGGTATAACTCCCCGCTGAAAGTCCGTTAATTTGATAACTGATTTGATCACTGCCGCCGATGAAATCAGGGTCCGTGAGGGCGTGACCTTTTACGGCAATGTCATTTGGCACTGTCTCTTTATTAAAGCCAATCGGGAGTATACGGTTGTCTTTGAGGTATTTCATACTTCGCAACAGGGTATAGTTCACCTCTTCGTCACTGTTGGCCATAATGGCTTCATATACCTGTACTTGGTCGGCGGAGGTGATGAGGTCATAGTGTGGCTCGTAGCGCGCTAGATCATTATCGGCATCCAGACCCTCGACACTGCCATTCTCATTGGGGCGGCCAGACTCAAACACAATATCTCCGGCACTGTCTCGAACCGTTACATGCAATACTACGCGGCGAGAGGGATATCCACTGGGTAATTTATGGCCTGTCTGACTCTCTATTTTCAAGGTGAAATCTAACTGGCCATCAACCAGAGAGGATTGTACCTGCTGAAGGGTGGCCGCGTTAGATAACATGGTTTCTGTCTTGGCGATGGTCTCAGCAAAGTTGTTTGAAAGAATACCTAACTGATCACGGTTTTTATCAAAAATATCCAGCATCATCTTGTTGGCACCAATAAAGTCGTGGAGCGCAAAATTGTCTCGCTGAGTGGTTAGCCAGCGGGGGCGTGTCGCCATAATGACACCGTCAGCACGCGACATATGGCAATCTTGGCAACTCTTTAGTTCAGCATAATCACTATTGAGCCACTCGCTGTAGGGTGTCTGCTCAGGAAACTCATCTTCATAAGTTTGACTCAAGATTGTTCCCGACTTATCCACATAGGGTGTCTTTAATTCGTGGCAGGTTGCACAGAGTTCAGACTTTTGTACATGGGTGCTATAGGTCGGGGTGTACCCAGTGTGATTAATCATTGGTTGGGTGTAGATATTATCGTAGGGGCCGTAGATGATTTTAGCTTCATTGATTTCAAAATGACCGGAAAAACCATCTGCGGTACCAAGCTGAGGGTCGTCTGTTATTTGATGACATAAGGTACAGCTAACCGCGTCCATTGCCGCATCGTGTCGAGGGTGGTTTTCATCTAGGAAGCCAGCGTCAAAAATAGATATTTTGTTGCCGCTGCGACGAATCTCTTCATTCGCCATCGGCGCATGACAGCGTGTGCACTTATCGTTGATTAGATCACTTAGTTGAGGGTTTCGGTTGAGTTCGCTGCGCACTTTAGCTAACCAAAATGGATCGCGGGTGGCATTGGCCATCATGGTGGACGACCAGTCCGTCACGATTGAGACATCACTACCCACTTCATCACTCAGCCCATCGTGACACATGACGCAGTTTGTTGAACCCGAAAAATGCTCTGATGTGAAGGTGGGATCCCCCGAAGAGAGAGGGGCTAGTTTAAAAACCAGCTGTTCAGTGGCGCTGGTATCGTTATCGGCTAACTCGTTTTTATCTGGACTGCTGTTGCAGGCGGTTATTGATAAGAGATAGAGCCCCCCTAAAACCATTAATATGAGTTGTTTGTATTGAAGCATCTCCACTCTCCATCGGTTGTTTTTATATGCATTAGATAATGCTAATAAACATGGAGTCATGCAATGTGGCAAATTGCCGCACCCTGATTACGGAAGCGCTAATCAAGTCATGAGTGTTTTATGTTGGCTGAAATTACCCTCATTTTCCCCGAAAATTGCACCAATAGAGCGACTATTACTGCGCATTTCAGAACAAATGAGAGCAATTTCCTCTCAGCCTAAATCCATCCAGACTTAATCAGAGGTTCCTTATGCTGCTTTATATTCCCGCTTAATAATTACATTAAGAAAACTAATGTAATTATTAAGCGCGTCGATACCAGAGCTAAGAGGTGGAGAGCGCTCTACAGGAAAAATAGTTTGCGTTCCTGCAAAGAAATTATGAACGGTACGATACTTTATTGAGGAACAGAGATGAAAAAACAGATGATCTCCGGGCTCGTCATGGCTGCGATGTTTACAACCGTACAGGCGGTAAATGATGAGTATGAAGAAGCGATAACCCAGTTGAAAAACCAACAGTACGAACAGGCACTGCCGACACTGCAATCACTTGCAGAAAAGGGTGATTCTCGCTCAATTTTCAACCTCGCTATCATGTATCACAGTGGTGTTGAGGTGGAGTTTAATGAGCAAAAAGCGGTTGAGCTTTATAAAATTGCAGCGCAAAACGATGTGGTCGAAGCGCAGCAATACCTAGCAGCGGGTTACCGTGAAGGGTGGTGGGGTTTGCCAATGGATTATCAGAAATACCGCTACTGGATGGATAAGGCTGAAAACCCAGAGAATTGAGGGGTCACCTTGGATTGCTTTAGGGCTGTAGGCAGCGACTAATATCCTGATGGTTTGGTAGGTTTTTTGCGTTAACCATGATGATCAGGGCGCGGGTGGTTACCTGTGCATCGGCATCAGGGTTGGTGATGGCCTCACCCGCTTGATTGATGTATGAGAGGGCAGTACCAAACCCCGCTTGCATAATACGAACCACAATATCTGACCATGAGATATTATCGATCTCTACCGGATAACGTCGTGGATGGGTGCCACTGTGGGTGAATAGCTCCTCCAGAAGTTGCTCAGAGCCAGGTGCAACCAAGGTGCGAACCAACACTTCGGGATAGGCACGGATTGGGCGGATGACGGTATGGAAGCCGAGTCGATGAAAGCGGCTACGGTTACTATCTTCTACACACTCAACAATCACTCTCTTTTTATCCAGATTTAAGTCAGCTAATCGCGCAATAATATCGTAGCTCAAGGCATCTGAAAGGCTTTCGTGTTCATTTTTTGACAGCACAATAATATGTTTGGCATGGGTGATGTTGACCATATTGAAGCTCTCATCAACATCGGGAGCACCGTGGTAATGAATAACCCCAAGATCTCTAAGCTCACGGGGAAGTGCGTTAGGGTATTGTCGGGTCATGATTTGAATCGGAATATCGGCATAGTTACTATCGTTGCGAATCTGCTTGATCAACATTTGAAAAAAACGGTCACCACCGTGTGCGGGGGTGTTAATAATGACGATGTGATTTTTCATATTCCAGTTCCACTGACCTTTGATCTTGCGTGATTTACGTTCATTGCGTGCTTCCAGATATTCACCTGCAAAATTGGCGAGCACAAAAATACCCCCGCAATAGAGCAGCAGTGCCGTTGTCCAGCGCCCCTCGGTTGTCACTGCAGAGATATCACCATAACCCACCGTGGTCGCTGTGGTCAGGGTGAGCCAAATGGCATCACCCCATGATAACCCCTCGAACAGCGTCATCAAAAATGTGTGGACGATTAAAATAATGAGAAGAAAGGTAAAGGATTTAAAAATGCTGAAACCTACCGCATGGTCGCGTAGATAGACCGCTTTCTGGCGCTGTTTACTTAAAATTACATTTAACCGGGGTAACATGCGTTTACTCTGATTCAGATATTTTCTGGCGCAATGGTAGCGAATTAGCGAGAAGAGTGGAACACTGCGGTTGGTTTTTATTGGCTGGATGTTAAAATTTGCACCACGCTAGTTATCTTAAAGTCACTCCCTAGGGTTAACATAATGAAATGGCACTGCTTTTTTCTTTTATCACTGCTGTCACTGCCCGTTCATGCCGCCACCTATCAATGTACGCTGCCCAGTGGCGAGGTGGTGAGTCGCGATCAACCCTGTGCTGAGAAAGCAGCGCGGGTTGATGAGAATGTCTACCCCAATAATATCTCATCACGGGCACAGGCGGTGGCAAGAGCTGAGGCCATAAGGGCAAGGCGTGAAGCTGCTATATCGAACGATAAGGTAATAAATAATGAGTGAGTCGATACGTCTTGATAAGCGGCTGGTGGCACTGATTCAGTGCTCCCGTGGTGAAGCACAAAAATATATCGAAGGGGGCTGGGTGCGGGTGGATGGCGAGATGATCGACCAGCCGCAATTCAAAGTCACATCAGAAAAAATAGAGCTACATACCGATGCCACGCTGACCCCCGTTATGCCCGCCACAATACTGTTTCACCAGCCGGACGGCTACGATATTGAAGCTCCAGCGGCAGCGTTACCACAGATTACCCCACAGACACGCTCGAAGGATGATGTTTCAGGTATCACCCTTCTTAAGCGCCACCTCGCCCGTCAACGGCCAACCGTACCGCTGGAGTCCGCTGCAACAGGGCTGCTGGTTTTCTCTCAGGATGGCCGTATTCTGCGGCGCTTGATCGATGATGCCAGCAAAAATGAGCAAGAGTATGTGGTGGAAGTGATGGGTGAAATAGCCGAGGATGGCATCGATCGGCTTAATCAGCCAATGAGTCTGGATGGCTGGCAACTACCCAGCACAAAAGTGAGCTGGCAGAGTGACCACTGTTTACGTTTTGCGCTGAAAAATGTACGTCCCGGACAAATTGAATATATGTGCCAGCAGGTTGGTTTGACGGTAGTGTCGATGCTGCGGATACGGATTGGCCGCGTCTCTATGGGCAAGCTTAAGCCGGGTGAGTGGCGTTATCTCCCTTCAGGAAGCCTGTTCTAAATGTTGAATATGAAATTACCTATCACGATTTTGCTACTATTCGGTGTCGTTGCGTGTAGCCCAAGCATTGACTCCTGCCTAGATGACGGAATATCCATGGAGCAGGTGCAAACCTATATTGAACAGGGGCGGCGGGATGAGTTGCTGAATCAGTTACAGATCCGCGCCAATAACGGTGAAGCAGCAGCACAATATTTCCTGGGGTTTATTTATTGGGCTGAAGAGCCTGAAACGTCATTTGAGTGGTTTAAAGCATCCGCCGAGAGCGGCTGTCTAGAGGGGGTGAGCTATCTCGCACAAACCTATCTTGATGGCACGGTGGTGAATAAAAACGAACCACAGGCCTTTTACTGGTACTTGCGCCTAGCAGAAACCGGGGACAACAACGCCATGAAAATGGTCTCTCACATGTATAAAACCGGCCAAGGTGTCGAAAAAGATCTAGCGCAGTCCCGTGAATGGGCGACAAAGAGCTGGCAGTAGCTTCCCTAGGGAATCTCTGATTAAGTCTGGGTGAATTTAGGCTGAGAGGAAATTATTCTCATTTGTTCCGAAATGCGCAGTAATAGTCGTTCTATTGGTGCAACTTTCGAGGCGAATGAGGGGGGCAGCCAGCATAAAACATTCATGGCTTGGTTAGAGCCTCCCTAGATAATTCAGTGCTAATTTTTCAGGTTGTGATAGGTTTACAGAGTTGTACGGTTTATTCAGGAAGCTCTGATTAGGGTTCATGACTTGATCAGCGCTTCCTTCAGTGATCAGATAAAGGAAAGCAGATGACGGATGTTGTCATAGTAGGCGAGATAATTTGTGATATTTGCGGAAAATTAGAGCAGCAGCTCATGGCCGCAGGCGTTCATATTGTTGGCTCCTCTGAACATTTGCATGACGCAATACCGCTGCTTGAAAAGCAGCCACGGGTTTTGATCATGGACTTTGCCGAACAGGCGGAAGTTTCGCTGGGCTTGATTCGCATGATTAACATTAAAAATGAAGCCGGAAAAATACTCTTGATCTCTAATTTTACCGATGAAGAGCTGATTCTCGATGGGGTTACAGTCGGCGCAAAGGGTTATTTGGAGCAAGAGGCTTGCGGTGTTTTTCTGGTGAAGGCGATTGAAGCGATTGCACTGGGTGAAGCCTGGCTTTCGCGTAAAACGGTCGCCGCCTTACTTGAACGCCTCGCAGAGTTTTCAGAGCACACACAGGCTGAAGAAGAGCGGATGATCTATGGTGCCAATAGTCAACTTCACTAACCTGAATAGTTACAATATTTCATAAACGCTGCGTAACCTCACTTGCTTGATACCGCAGAGAATATCTCTTCTATAGTCCGTAACTACTGATACAGAGTCTCCCTATCGTCTTTTCACTGGCAGGCTGAGGAGCCGATTGGAAGAAAATAAGCGTTTGGTTTATCAGAAAAAAAAGATAAAGAGTCAATATTGAATTTGACCTCTTTCCTTTTTCATGTCTCTATGGAGTTGATATGACAGTCGAAATTTTAGAAATTATTCGGCGCTCTGATCAGGGGATGACAAAACCCTTCATCTGCCGCGGCAATGATGATGAAATCTACTTTGTCAAAGGCTTTGGTGCAGGCCGCGATAGCCTATTCAAAGAGTGGATTGCAGGAAAACTAGGGTTAGCGATGGGGCTGCCAATAGCCCCATTTTCGTTGGTTAACATCCCAGAAGAGCTTTTACTGTCTGATACCTTAGAAAAATACTCTGACCTTGGTGCAGGCATTGCGTTTGGCTCTTGCAAGCAAACAGTAACTGAACTCTCTTTTTCAGTGATTTCAGATATCCCCATACAAACCAAGCGAGATTTGCTGGTGTTTGACTGGTGGGTATTTAATGAGGATAGAAAGTACACTGAGCAAGGAGGTAACCCTAATCTTTTCTGGAAACCAAATAAGAAAGAGTTGGTTGTTATTGACCATAACCAAGCCTTTGATCAAACTTTCTCAAAAGAAAGCTTTTTCGATTTACATATATTTAAAGAAGAGGCTCCCGCAATCTGTGGTGACTTTTTATGCACAGGTAAATACAATCAGAGGCTAGCTCAGGCGCTACTACAGTGGGATACGATAGTTGATCAAATTCCAGCCAGCTGGTATTTTGCCGATAATGAAATGACAGTACCCGCAAATTTTAACCCTAAGTTGGCATTTGAAATGCTAAACCGCTATACACGCAACGATTTTTGGATATGGTTATGAGTAAAACAGCTTGCCAATATGCCATTGTACGTTTCACTCCGTTCATTGAAACTGGAGAGTTCGCTAACGTAGGCATCGTTATGCTCACTGCCAAGGGGCAGGAGATGAGCTGCAAGCTGCTTACTCGCCGTCACCGCCGTGTTACTAGCTTTTTCAATGAGTTAGATGTCGCGGTATTTAAAGCGGCCATGCAGGATCTTACCAAAGAATTAGACCGGATCAATAAGCGTCTAATCAATGTAGGCATGAGGTACAATATAACTATAACCTCTTCAGTGCGCCAGCAAGTTTTTACTGAATTGATTCGCCCTAGAGAAACCATTCTACGCTTTAGTGATCCTAGAACCATTTTGGCTGACTGCCCTCACCAAACACTCGAAAAACTCTACAGTTACTATGTGGAGCGTGACTTTCTCACTAAACAATATCGAGAGCGGGTGCTTGAGAAAAATGTACGGAAGTGGCTACATGATGCACATTTAGACCGCCTGTTTACGCAGGTGGATGTAGGTGATGATGTCTATCGTGCTAAATTTCCATTTGTTCAGCAGGAAGGCAATCTTCCAGTGAAGATAATTAAGCCTTTAAATCTAGGTCAGGACAGCCCTAGTAAAATTCTTGAACATGGCGGTGCATGGCACTTTAAAATTACTCAATTAAAAAGGCGCCACGCTCTGCCTGAAATGGTGTTATTTGCTGTAGAAGGGCCTCAAGAGGGTAAGCAGATGGAAGCCTATAATGAAGCTGTTGACATGCTTAGTGACACTGGGGCGGTTGTTCTTCCGTACAATCATCAGGCTGAAATTGTGGAGTTTGCTCGCGCTTGAAAGATTAAGTATTAAGGTAACTTATGTGGATTTCTCCCGTTTGAAAACAAAACGGTTAAAGGTGGGCTGGGATAATGCCTACTCTGCTCAGAGTAATTGGCAAGGGAATTTAAGTCTGATTGCCCTGCCCAATTCTATGGGGTTAGGTCTTGCAATCACACATTTCTGATCTGCACTTGGTGTGATGAGTTATATATGAGGCAGATTCAACTTCGAAGTGCACCACCTCGCGTTCATCTATCTGGGGATTAGGGTTTTAGGAGTCAACAGGCCACTGGGTTTTTAGGTAGAGGCGCTCTACTTTCTCTCTTGCCCAGGCTGTTTTGCGTAAAAACTTTAGGCTGGAGTTGATGCTGGGGTCTTTGCTGAAGCATTTGATGTTAATGCGGCGCGCCAGCTCTTCCCAGCCGT
>Ga0256839_1000429_pt1 | contig 54604 bp, 46 predicted proteins | sample 354166metaG_FD_185968 | JGI IMG/M metagenome (GOLD analysis project Ga0256839, IMG submission 185968) | Hydrothermal vent microbial communities from Mid Atlantic Ridge, Atlantic Ocean - 354-166 | ecosystem: Environmental > Aquatic > Marine > Hydrothermal vents | place: Atlantic Ocean: Mid... | reverse complement strand
GCGGAGAGAGCGCTGAGGGGGAAGTACCCGCCGACGAAGGAGGCGGGGGATGGGGGTGCAGCAGCGCGCGGCCTGCCGCGCGGAGAGAGCTGAGGGGGAAGTACCCCACGACCACCACCCCCCTCCCCCGGCGGCTCCACCGCCGGGGACTCCCCCCGCTTCGCACACCACCACCCCCCTCCCCCGGCGGCTCCGCCGCCGGGGACTCCCCCCGCTTCGCGGGGGGAGAAGGTTCAGGTGATGGTTACTGGGACGGAGCGGGCGCTCTCCTTGGCGTGGTAACTGGAACGCACCAACGGTCCCGACTCGACGTGGGGGATGCCGATGCCCTCGCCGAAATCCCTGTAGCGGGAGAACTCGTCGGGATGGACATAGCGGTGGATCGGACGATGCCGGGCGGTGGGCCGCAGGTACTGGCCGATCGTCACGATGTCCACTCCGACCGCCCGCAGGTCGGCCAACGCCCCCAACACCTCCTCTTCGGTCTCCCCCATGCCCACGATGAGGCCCGACTTGGTGAGACCTTCCGGGTACATCTGGGCTGCCCGCCACAGCAGCGACAGCGACCGTCCGTAGTTCGCCGCGGTGCGGATCTCCCGCTGGAGCCGGAGCACCGTCTCGGTGTTGTGGTTGAGGACCTCCGGACGTTCATCCATCACCGTCTGCAGGGCGTCGCGGTCGCCCTTGAAGTCGGGGATCAGCACCTCCACCGCGGTGCCGGGAGATGCGCGGCGAATCTCCCGAATGGTGGCTGCGAAGATCGACGCTCCCCCATCGGCCAGGTCGTCGCGGTTCACCGAGGTGATCACGGCGTGGGTGAGCCCCATCGCTCGAACTGCCTCCGCCGCTCGGAAGGGCTCCAACACGTCCACCTCGGTCGGTCGCCCCGTGGTGACGTTGCAGAACCCGCATGCCCTCGTGCAGCGGTCCCCCAGAATCATGAGGGTGGCGGTCCCCATCGACCAGCACTCGAAGATGTTCGGACACCCGGCCTCTTCACAGACGGTGTGGAGGTCCAGGCCCCGCATCAGCTTCTTGAGGTCCCGATAGTCGCCGTCCATCCGGGCGGTCACCCGCATCCACGGGGGTCGAGGCGGCTCACCGGGCAGCCGGCCACCGATCAGGACCGGTTCGGCGGCCCGAGCCTCGGGGCTGAAGGTCCCTTGGGCCAACAAGCGGTCGACCTCGAAGGCACGCTCCTTCCCCTGGCCTCGAATGAACGCAGCGAGCTGGGTCTCCGTCTCCCCGTATCCGAAGACCCGGGCGAAGTGGGGGATGAGCGCCTTCGTCGCCTCCTCCAAGGTGACCCGGCGGCCCACCAGTCCCGAGAGGGTGGCAACGGGCCGGTCGGTGATCCCGCAGGGGTTGATGAGCCGGAAATGCTCCAGGTCGGGATCGAGGTTGAGGGCGAACCCGTGCATGGTGACTCCCCGAGACACCCTCACGCCGATCGCCGCCACCTTCCCCTGGTCGGTCCAGACCCCGGTGAGACCCTCTTCCCGCCATGCCGCAACGCCGAACCCGGCGAGCGTATCGATGAGGACCTGTTCGAGCTTCCGGACGTAGGGGACGACCTGACGGGGGTCGTCGAGACGGAGGATGGGATAGCCGACGAGCTGCCCCGGACCGTGGTAGGTGACGTCGCCGCCCCGGTCCACCCAGTGGAGCTCGACGCCACGACCGGCCAGGGCTTCCTCGGAGGCCAGCAGGTTCGACCCGTCGGCGTTGCGGCCGACGGTGATCACGGGGGGATGCTCCACCAGGAGGAGATAGTCGTCGCGGGAGCGCCCTTCGACTCGTCCCTCCCAGAAGGCCCGCTGGAGGTCCCACGCCTCCCCGTAGGGCAGCCGACCGAGCCACCGTATCCGTAGCGTCACGCCAGCTCCTGCTCCCAGTCCCAGGTCTCGAGGTTCTCCTTGATCCTGCGAAGAAACAGCACGGCCGTCGACCCGTCGAACGCCCGATGGTCCCACGACAGTCCGAGGAACCCGATGTGACGGATCGCGATCGTGTCCTGACCTTCGGGGGTCGTCACCACCGCCGGCCGTTTGGTGATGGTGTCGGTGGAGAGGATCGCCACGTTGGGAACATTGATGATCGGTGCCGAGACGAAGGACCCGTAGGGGCCGGGGTTCGTGATCGAGAAGGTGGAGCCGGAGACGTCGTCCGGCTCCAGTCTGCCGGCTCGGGCCTTCTCGGCCAGGGCGCGGATCTGGCGGGCGAGGCCGACCAACCGGAGGCCGTCGGCGTTCTTCACGGTGGCCACCACCAGCCCCTTCTGGTTCAGGTCGATGGCGATCCCGAGGTTCACGGCCCGATGGAACACCGCCCTGCGCTCGTCGAGGAAGAACGACGAGTTGACCACCGGGTACGCCTTGAGCGCGTCGATGGTGGCCCGGGCGATGAACGGAAGGTAGGTGAGGGAGAACCCCTCCTCCGCCTTGAAGGCGTCACGATGGGCCTGGCGCACCCGTTCGACCCGTTCGTAATCGACCTCGACGGAGGTCCACACATGGGCGGCGGTCTGCTTCGCCCGGATCATGTTCTCGCCGATCCGTACCCGCAGGCGGTCGAGCTCCACCTCCTCGTCGCCGGCGGCCGCGATGGGGGCGGGAGGGGTGGCCCGCTCGGGAGCGATCGGCTGCGTCACGGGTGGGGCGGGTACGGGCGGTGGGGTCGGAGGCGCGGGCGGTGGCGTGGGTGCCTCGACCCGCTCCTCTTCGGGGACCGGTGGTGGTGGTGCCGGGGCCTCCGGCTCGGGAGGGGCGGCGGGGACGGCCTCGCGGGCGGCGATGAACGCTTCCACGTCCCGACGGGTGATCCGACCCCCCTCGCCGGTGCCGGGGATCTCGTCGGGGTCGAGCCCGTGCTCACGGATCAGCTTGCGGACCACCGGGGACAGCAACCGGCCCGCCGAATCGGTCCGTCCGACCGGGGTGGGAGGCGCCGCCGGGGCGGCCGCCGGTTCGGGCATCGCCGGAGGGGCCTCGGGGGGCGCGGCGGCGGGGGCGGCGGTCGAAGACGCCACCGGCTCTGGCTCGGTGATCTGCTCCGGCTCGGGCGCCGGCCGTGCCTCCGACACCTCCTCGGCCTCTCCGATGACGACGAGCGGGGTCCCGACCTCGACCGTCGCTCCCTCCGGCACGAGGATCTCCAGGATCGTGCCCGAGACCGGTGAGGGGACCTCGGTGTCGACCTTGTCCGTGGAGATCTCCACGAGGACCTCGTCGGTGGCGATCGTGTCCCCGACCTGTTTCGCCCAACGCAGAATCGTGCCTTCGGTGACCGTCTCCCCCAGCTGCGGCATTCGGACCGTCGTCGCCATTCGTTCCTCGCTCCTGTTCGTCAATGCAATCCGTGACCGGCGGCTGCGAGCAGGGTCTCACCGACCGCCTCGGACAGGCTCGGATGGGCGTGGATGAACGCCGCCGCCTCGGCCGGCAAGGCCTCCCAGCCCACCGAATACATCAGTTCGTGGATCAGCTCCCCCGCCGACGGGCCCACCACCACCGCACCGACGATCGGCCCGTCCCGTTCGGCGATCACCTTGGCGAACCCCTGGTTCTGTCCGGTGATGATCGCACGCCCCACCCCGTTGAAGGCGTGCTTCGTCACGTCGACCGCGATGCCCTCCTCGGCGGCGAGGGCTTCGGTCAGCCCGACCTCCGCCACCTCCGGGTGGGTGTAGGTGACTCGGGGGATCGCCCGGTAGTCGACGGGCGCCGCCGTGCCGGTGGCGATGTGGGTGACCGCCGCGATCGCCTCGGCGAAACCGACGTGGGCGAGCTGCGGCGTCCCGGCGACGATGTCACCGACCGCGTAGAGTCCCGGTTCGGCGGTCTGCATCGTCTCCAGGTCCACCCGCACGAAACCCCGTTCCAGCTCTGCCGCGGTGGTCTCCAACCCGACCCCCTCGGTGTTGGGTCCCCTCCCCACGGACACCAGCACCACGTCGACCTCCAACGACTCGTCGCCCCACGGGACGACGACCGTCGACGGCCCCACCTTTGCAGGCTCCACCGCCACCCCGATCCGGAAGTCGACCCCTCGGCGGGCGAGTTGACGTTGGAGCTGCCGAGCGGCATCGGGATCGGAGCCCGGAAGGATCTGATCCATGACCTCGAACACCGTCACCTGGGATCCGAGATCGACGAGCATCGAGGCGAACTCGCATCCGATCACCCCCCCGCCGATGATCGCCACCCGCTCGGGGCGCGCCGGCCAGTCGAGGGCGTGGTCGCTCGTCACGATCCGGGTCCCGTCGATCTCGTAGCCGGGAATCGTCCGCGCATGGGATCCGGTGGCGAGGATCACGTGGCGGCCCTCCAGCACCCGATCTTCTCCCTCGACGACGACCCTGCGGGGCCCGTCGAGCCGCCCTCGGCCGATGATCACCTCGACGTTGCGCTGCTTCAGCAGGCCGGACAGGCCCTTGACGAGGGTGTCCACCGTCTTGTTCTTCCGGGCGAGCGCCGCCCCCCAGTCGAGCTCCGGCTCGCCTGCCACCACCCCGAACTCGGCCGAGTGGCGGACCACCGACATCACCTCGGCGATGTGCAGCCACTGCTTGGCGGGGATGCATCCCCGGAGCAGGCACGTCCCGCCGGGGCGTTCGTCCGTGACGAGCGCGACCGACAGCCCGAAGTTGTGGGCGTAGAGCGCGGCGGCGTATCCGCCCGGGCCGCCGCCTACGACGACGATGTCATACACCGATCATGTCCTCCTCGTGTTCGCCGCCGAGCCTAGTGGTGGAGCGGGCGTTGGCCCGGCGCTGCGGCGGCGGAGCGGTACCCTTCCTCGGGTGCAGACCCGGTATCTCCTCCTCGCCGCCGCCGTCGTCGCCCTGGTGATCCTCGTCGCCGGTGCCCTCTGGCTGATGAGGCTGCTCTCGTGAGTGGGGTCCCGTGATCGACACGCTCCTTCGGCTCGTGTCGTCGCTCCACGTGATCGCCGGGCTGGTCGCCGGCGTCGCCACCGGCGTCATCGCGGCGGCGCTGCCGAAGGGGCCGCTCCGCCGCCATGCCGCCACCGCCGCATACCCGATCGCCGCCGCCATCGGTGGACTCACCGCCGCCCGCAACCCCGTCGTCGACGCCACCGCCCTGGCCGTGGTGGCCGTCGGCGGCATCGTCCGACGGCGATCTCGATGGGCGGGGACGGTCCTCGTCCTGGCCGGAGCCGTGATCATGGTCGTCGGCGACTCCTTTCCGGGACCCCCCCTCCTACGGGGGGCGTTGGTCCTGTGGGTGCCCCTCGTCGCCGCCGCCATCGAGAGCGTGGACCGACGATGGGGAGCGGTCACCTGGGCACTCGTCGGCATCAGCGTCTTGGGCGTGTTCGCCGGCGTCCCCGAACCCGCCATCGCCGCCGGACTCGCCGCCGCCCTCCCGGCGTTGGCGGTCGCCTGGGCGGTTCGAGCCCCCGTCGCCTGGGCCGCCGCGCCCGTGGGGTTGCTCCTCACCCTGGCCGCCGTGGAAGGAGGTTTCGTCCGCCCCGGAGCGATGGTGGGAGCGCTGGCGGGGTTGGGCCTGCTGCTGGTGGAACCGGTCGCCCGAGCCGTGGCGGGCCGCTGGCCTGCTTTCGCCCCCCTCGACGTCGATCCCCGGGCCCGGCGGCTCCTGGTCGTCGCCCAGGCCCTCGTCGTCGCCCTGACCTCGCGGGTGGCCGGGTTCCGAGACGTCGGGCTCCAGGCCCTCGTCGTCGCCATCGGGGCCCTCGCGATCGGCTGGCTGGCGATCCGCGGTCACCGAACCCCGGAGTCGGGGACCTGACGTCGCCGGTCTCAGCTCGGCGGGGACGCCACGACCACCGACACGATGCTCTCAGGTGGAAGCACGAACAGGGTTCGCCCGTCGACCATCGGTGGCGGATCCACCCTCCCAAGGTCCGAGTCGCCTGACGTGACCCGAACCTCGGTCACGGTCACCCCCCGCCACGGCACCACGAGCTCCAGGGTGCGGGGCTCGGCGTCACGGTTCACCACCACGACGGCGACGTCGTCCTCTCGCTCGAACGCCACCGCGGGGATCGCCGGGTGCTCACCGCTCCGGTCGACCGTGAGCACGGTCGAGCCCGGAGGCCCCGCCTGAGCGAACTGGGCGAAGGCGTAGAAACGCTTGGGGACGGAGAGCAGTCCCCGGGCCGAGTCGTAGACGAGGAGCCCACCCTGGGGGTCGTGACAGAGGGCGGCGACCCCGCGCAGCGCCAACCAGACCGACGCCTGCCCGTCGACCAGGTCGTCGGCGATCCAACCCGCCCACTGGAGCGCGGAACCCATGCCGGGATCATCACCGAGACAGTCCTTTCCGCCCGCCGCCGACTGCTCCGTCATCCAGACCTCGATGCCCAGGGCGGCGGCCCGCTCCACCACACGGGGCCGAAACTCCAGGGTCTGATAGCTGTGAGCGGCCACGGCGTCGAGCATCGCGACGACGGCGGCGTCGCTCTCCACCGCCGCCAGGTAGGCGTCGGCGCCGCCCCAGCCGATCGTGTCGCCCACCACCAGCCGAGCCGGGAGCTCGTTGCTCGGCAGCAACTCGGTCAAGGCGCCCAGGACGTCGGCACCCGTCCCCGGGTCGATGAGCAGCCGCATGGCGTCGTTGTCGGGTTCGTTGGCGACGGTGATCCAGTCGAAATCCACGCCGGCGAGGCGGCGCGCCGCCAACGCGTACGCGGTGAGGTATTCGGCGAACTCGGCTGCCATGTCGGACCGGAGAAGACGCCCATCCTTCATCCACGAGGGTGCTGCACCGCCGGTGAGGAGGAACCGCACATCCCGCGGAGCCAGGTCCGCCATCAGTCGGAACCTCCCCGTCGCAGCCAGGTCGAACCCGTCGAGGTCGAGCGTGAAAGGATCGTCGTCGTCGTTCTCGGGCTCGATGACGGGGGTGGAACCGAAACCCGGGCTGAAGATGCGCACGATGCCGACCCCGCCCTCGTCGACGAGCAGGTCGAGCGCCTCGGTGTAGGCCTCGACGGTCATCTCCCCGCTGACCAACGGCTCGATCCCCTCATCCTCCAGCGAGATGCCGAATCCCCAGCCCCTCATCGTCTGCCGTGGCTCGTCGGTGACCACCACCGTGAGGTCGACCTCCCTCCCCTGCGACGGAGGGACGGTCCCGTGGGGACGCGTGGTGGTCGACGCCGGGACGGTGGTGGTGGAGACGTGGGGCGTGGTGGTGGTGGTGGTGGAGGTCTCGACCGGGACGACCGGTTCCGAACCGACACAGGCGGCCGCGACCAGCAGGGCCGCGGCGGGCCACCCAGCCCGCCCTCTCATGCCGTGGAGGCGATCTCGACCACCCGGCCGGTCCTGGCGGACTCGTAGGCCGCCTCGATGATCCTCAACGTCTGCCTCGCCGTCCCAGCCGAGGTCGGAGGCTCCCGGCCCTGCTCGATATGCGCGAAGGCGTCCTGATAGAGGCGGCGGGTCGCCTCGACGGTCACCTGCCGCGGATTCCGGGCGAGCACCTTGCGCCGCTCGCCCCGCTCCACCCAGGCGAGACCCTCGAGTCCGAAATCGAGACGAATCCCCGGCCGCTGCGCCCGCTTGATCCCGACCTGAACATAGGCACGGCCGCCATGGGAGGCGCGCAGCGACGCCTCCTCGCAGTCGAGCCTCAGATCCAGGTACCGGGTCCCGGTCTTGGACAGTCGGTCGATGGTGACCTGCGCCAGCCGGCCGTCCCCGAAGTCGAGGGTGACCAGATGGATCGCGTCCGCGTCCCGAGTCCGATCCAGCCCGCTCGACGTGACGGCGAACACCCGCTCGGGCAAGTCCCCCATGTAGGCGAAGACCAGATCGATGATGTGCACACCACCCTCGAACAGGGTCCGGTTCGGCATGGCGGCCCGCCATGCCACCTTCTCGTCCCACGGCGCCAGGTCCATGAACTGAGTGACGTGGAGGAACACCGGCTTCCCGTATCCCGGGCGACCGATGAGCGGCGGGATGCACGAGTAGATCGGCATGTAACGGAACTCCTGGTTCACGACCACCGTCCGTTCCACCTCCGCGGCCCGCTCGATGATCCGATCGGCTTCTTCCACCGTCTCGGTGAACGGCTTCTCACAGACGACGTGAGCGCCGGCGTCGAGGGCCTGCAGGCACAGCGCCGCATGGGAGTCGGGGGGCGTCGCGATCACGACGACGTCCGGAGCGGTCCGCTCCAACAACTCTTCGGCGGTGTCGAAGGCCGGCCCGGCCTCGAGCTGCCGCCACGCCGACCGCGACTCCTGCGAGGAGTCTGCCCCTCCCACCACCTCCGACCCGGGTACCGAACGAACCGCGGGCAGATGAAGCCACCGTGCGGCATGTCCGAGTCCGATGAAAGCGAACCTCATGCCCCGAGCCTCCCTGTCGTCACGCGTCCCACTCGCCGTCTGTGAACCGAACCGGCCCGCAAGCCTACCCGCTCCCCGATCCGCCGACCCTGGGTCGATCGACCCATTGATCGCCCACCGACCCGGGGGTAGGCTCCCGGAGCGGGCATCCATGCGTGGGGAGCGAGGAGACGGGAGTGGCAGGCGACGTGCGATCATCGCTCATCCGCCGTATCGATGCGGCGTCCGACCTGCAGGCGAGCGGTAGCGAACGCGTCCCCGTGTCCTTCATCGTCCCCGCCTTCAACGCCGAGGGCAGTCTCGCCGCCACGATCTCCTCCATCAGGGCCGAAGCCCCGGAGGGCTCCGAGATCATCGTCGTCGACGACGGCTCCACCGACGGAACCGTGGACCTGGCCCGTCGACTGGCCGACCGGGTACTCGTCCGCCCCTGTCAAGGAGGGGCGGCGCGCGCCCGAAACGACGGCGCCCAGGTCGCACGAGGTGACATCCTCATCTTCGTCGACTCCGACGTGGTGGTGGGAACGGGGGCGATCCCCGGCATGATCGCCCGGATCGAAGAAGGTGCCGACGCCGTGTTCGGCGCCTACCACCCGATGGTCGAGCCCGACATTCGCAACGGGCCGACCACCTACAAGAACCTCCTGCACCACTACACCCATCTGCAGGGGGAGGGAGAAGCCTCCACCTTCTGGTCCGGCTTCGGCGGGGTCCGCCGTCGGGCCTTCGCCGCGGTCGGCGGGTTCGACCCCGGAGTGACCACGGCCGCCGACATCGAGGACATCCATCTCGGATACCGGCTGAAGAAAGCCGGGTTCCGGATCGTGCTCGACCCCAGCCTCCAGGTCGGCCACCGCAAGCGGTACACGATCGGCGGCCTGGTGGCGTCCGACGTCTTCCACCGCGCGATCCCCTGGACCCGAGCCATGCTCGAGCTCGGCTTCTTCCGCAACGACCTCAATCTGAGCACCGGCTCGATCTTCGCGTCCGTGGTCACCTACGCCGTCGTCCTCGCCGCCGCCTCCACTCCCGCCTTCGGTTGGCCCGCTGCGATCGCCGCGACGGGGGGCACGGGACTCTGGTGGTTCCTCAACCGGGGATTCCTTGGCTACGTGCGCCGACACTGGGGGACGAAGGGGATGTTCGTCGCTGCGGCGTTCCACGCCCTCTACTACCTCTACAGCCCGCCCGGAGCAGTCCTGGGCCTCATCGCCTACCTCCTGCGGCACGACCATCGGCCGTTCCTGAATCGCCTCGAGCTGCAGCCGGCGACCCCCGACGAAGACGTCGAGGTGACGATCGCGGTGATCTGGACCCCCGACGACCCCGTATCACTGCCGGAACTTCCCGAACCCCGTCCCGGCGTCGAACTGTTGGTGGTCGGCGAGACCGAACCCGAGGCCATGCCCGAGTGGGCTCGCTACCTGTCCGCCCCCCGCGGTTCCAGTCGGAACGCGCTCCGTGACATCGCCTTGGACGCGGCCCGGGGAGGCATGTTGGCGCTGTTGGACGCCCAGCACGCACCCCGGTCCGGATGGCTCGACCACGTCCTCGAAGCGGCGCGGCGAGCCGACCTCGCCGTCGGAGGCTCCTTCGCCCACGACCGCTCCGGCACGCTACGGAGGGCATACCAGGTGGCGCGCTTCTGGCAATGGCGGCCCGAGCGACGTCCTGGGTGGGTCGTGGAACACCCCGCCACCAACCTGGTGGTGCGCACGGCGGTGATCCGGGCCCTCGGCGGATTCCGTGAACAGGGCGCCCTCATGCTGCGGTTGGCCGGGTTCGGCGCCCGACCCGTCAGGTTCGACCCGGCGATGGAGGTGGAGCTCACCGGTTCGGTGGGACTCGGGCACCTCACGAGGGGCCTGGCAGGGATCGGACGCCTGCGAGCCGCCGCGTCCGTCCGGTATTTCGACGTGAGCCGTTCGGCCCGGGCCGTGGCCGTCGCCATCTCTCCCGCATGGGCGTTCGCGGGTCTGTACCACCTGATTCGCAGCGCGCTCCGCGAAGGGACCGCCGACCTGTCCTTCTGGAGGGCGCTGCCCTTGTCCATCCTCGGTGCCGCCTCCTACTGGCTGGGACGGAACCTCGGCACCATCTGGAGCGGTGAGCGCGGAGGCGTCGTCCCCTGGACGGAGGCGGAGATCGCACGGTTGGCAGGCGATCGACTCGACCCACGATGAGTCCGCACACGCCCGACGAGGGCACCGAACACGTCCTCCTGAGCGTCGTCGTCGGCGTACGCGGGTCCGAGGTCGATCCCACGCCATGCCTTCGATCGATCCGGTCACAGCTCCGGCCCGGTGTCGAGTTGATCGTCGTCGCCGACGGACCACGACCCGCCGATCACGACGACGTGCTGGTGCGCGACGGCGCGTTGGTCCCCGAGCTGTGGGCGACGGGTCTGCAGGTCGCCCAGGGGACGCTCGTCGCCCTCACGGCCGGGTCGGTGATCCCCGAACCAGACTGGATCGACCGGCTCCTCGCGGCCCGGCACCGGGAGGCCGCCGTCCTCGGCGGGGCGATCGAACCGAGCCGCACCCTCACCATCACCGACTGGGCGGTCTATTTCTGTCGGTACACCCCCTACATGCTGCCCCTGCCAACCGATGCCGAGCTCGAGATCCCGGGGGACAACGCCGTGTACCGGCGGGCCGTGCTCGAGCAGCACCGAGAACTGTTCGCGGACGCCTTCTGGGAGCCGTTCATCCATCGGGTCCTGCGGAGCGAGGGCCACGTCCTGACCCTCGATCCGGATCTGGTGGTCCGTCAGGCGCGCGGTATGTCCCTCCGTGGCTTTCTGCGTCAACGGTTTCGCCACGGTCACGCCCACGGCAGGATGCGGTCGCACGGTCTGTCCCGTCGCCGGATCCTCCTGGAGGCCCTGTCGGTCCCGCTGGTGCCACCCCTGATGGTGGCGCGGGCGGCTCGCAACGTGTTGCGGAGACGCCGCCACCTCCGAGAGTTCGTGGCGTCCCTCCCCGTCCTCGCCCTGTTCACCACCTCCTGGGCGCTCGGTGAGTTCGTCGGACGCCTCCGGGCAGCCACGGCCAGGACCTGAACCGGAGTCTCTCCATGGATGGCATCACCGTGGTCGTGGCGAACGGCACCGAGGCTCCTCCGGCGATCCACGAGGTCACCGCCGCCCTGATGAGCGAACTGGTGGACGGGGAGGACGAGGTGGTGTGGGTGGATCGAGCGGGGATCGAGCCGGAGCTCGATGGCGTCACCTACCTCCGGGCCTCGCCCGGCGAGGGCCGAGGAGGTCTCTACGGACTGGGTCTCCGTCACGGCACACGAGACGTCGTCGCCTTCACCGACTCCACGACCGTGCTCCAACCGGGATGGCGGCGCGCCGTCGTCGCCGCGTTTCGGCGAGGAGCGGTGGTCGCCGGAGGTCCGGTCCTCCCCTCCCCGTGGTCCAGATGCCGGGACTGGGCCGGGTTCTTCGCCGAGTACGGGCTGCACGCCGTCGACCCGTACACGAACGCCGCAGGCGATCTCTCCGCCAACAACATCGCCTACGCCCGGCCGCTGCTCGCCGACCTGGAAGGTCCCGTGTGGAAATCGGAGGTGAACCGGCGCCTCATGAGCCGGGGCATCCGACCGATGCTGATTCCCGACATGCGAGTCGTCGTCGTCAAGTCGTATTCGTGGGAGTGGATGTTCCGGGAACGGATCCGTCAAGGCGGCCTGTACGCTCGCCACCGCAGCGGAGGATGGAGCCCGCTGCGGCGCCTCGGGTACGCCGCCGCGACGCCGCTGCTGCCGGTCGTCCTCTTCTCCCGGGTGGCGGCCAGAGCCGGATCCGATCCGGAACTTCTCCGGCGCCTGCGACGATGTGCCCCCGCGGTGTCCCTGGCGATGACGACCTGGTCCGTCGGCGAGGCGCTCGGCGCCCTCGGCTGGAAGGATCGACATGCAGAACCCTTCTGAACACGAGCGCTCCACCCCGCCGACGGTGTCGGTGGTGATCGCCTCGGTGAACGGGCTCCCCTACCCGATCGCCTGCCTCGAAGCACTCGAATCCCAGGAGGGAGACATCCCCACGGAGGTGATCGTCGCCGACTGCACCGGACCTTCGACCGTCGCCGCGATCAGAGAACGGTTCCCGTCGACGACGATCCTCGCCTTCGACGAGCCGACCAGCGTGCCCGCGCTCCGGGCCGCCGGCATCGCCGCGGCCCGCGGCAGGCTCGTCGCCGTCACCGAAGATCACTGCGTTCCCCGTCCTGACTGGATCCGGCGGATCGTCGAGGTCCACGAGCGGACGGGGTGGGCCGCCGTCGGAGGCGGTGTGGTCATCGCGCCCACCGACCGCACCGTCGACTGGGCCGTCTACTTCTGTGAGTACGGCCACCTGATGAGCCCCGTCCCCGCAGGCCCATCCGACGTGATCCCCGGCATGAACGTCGCCTACGACATGGAGCAGCTCGCGCCGATGCGGGAGGTCTTCGCAGAGGGGATGTGGGAGAATTTTCTCCACGACCGCCTGCGGGCCGCCGGCTACCAGATGGGCCTCGACCCATCCATCGTGGTCGCCCACGACAAGTACTTCACGGTCCCGATGTTCCTCTCCGAGCGATATCACCTGTCGCGGGCCTTCGCCGGTGGCCGGGTCGCCGGGACGTCCTTCCCCGGGCGCCTGGCATGGGCCCTCGGGGCCGTCACCGCACTGCCGCCGCTCCTCGTCGCCCGTGCGGTCCGCAACGTCTGGCGACGACCGCCACACCGTCGGCGGTTCCTCGCCGCCTTCCCCCTCGTCGTCCTCTTCTCCCTCGCCTGGTCGATCGGAGAGTTCGTCGGATATCTGACCGGCCCCGGAGACAGCCTGGTGAAGATCCGATGAGCCCGAGCGGTCGTCTGCACATCGCGATCGACGCCTCCTGTTGGTCGAACCGACGGGGATTCGGGCGTTTCACCCGGTGTCTCGTCGCCGAGATGCTCCGCCGCCACCCCGAGAAACAGTTCACGTTGCTCATCGACCGTCCCAGCCTCGAGATCGTCGAGCTACCCGCGGAGACGGAGGTGGTGGCGGTGGACGTCGACGTCGCCCCGTCCGCGGCGGCGGCAGCCAACGGACGGCGGTCGGTTCGCGACCTGGCTCGGATGACGAGGGCCGCGCGGCGCCTTGGCGCCGACGTGATGTTCTTCCCGGCCACCTACACCTACTTCCCCGTCCCGGGCACCCCCACCGTCGTCACCGTCCATGACGCCACCGCCGAGCAGCTCCCCGACCTGATCCTTCCGTCGCTCAGAGACCGCGCCGCGTGGCGACTGAAACAGCGACTGGCGCTCAGCAGCGCGCGTCTCGTGTTCACCGTGTCCGAGGCATCCCGCCGCGCCGTCATCGAGGTCCTCGGCGTCCCTGCCGACCGGATCCGGGTGATCAACGAAGCTCCGGCCGAACGATTCGGACCCCTCGCCCAGTCGACGGTCCGCGACCGCCTCCGCCGATTCGGTCTCGGAAACGGTCGGCCCTATCTCGTGTACGTCGGGGGGATCAGCCCCCACAAGAACCTCGGGATCCTGATCGACGCCTTCGAGGTGGTGGCCGATCGCCATCCCGATCTCCGGCTCGTCCTCGTCGGCGACACCGAAGGCGACCCGTTTCTCTCCTCGGTCACCGACGTGCGGCACCGGGTGGCACGCTCCCCGGTCCGCGACCGGATCACCTTCACCGGCTACGTCTCCGACGACGAGCTCGTGGCGCTGTACTGCGGTGCCGTCGCCTCCGTCCTCCCGTCCCTCGGGGAGGGGTTCGGCCTTCCGGCGGCCGAGTCGGCTGCCTGCGGGACCCCGGTCGTGGCCAGCGACGACCCGGCCCTGATGGAGCTCCTGGGCGTCGACGGGCTCTACGCACCCGCCCGCCACGCCGAAGGGTTCGCCGCCCTGTTCGATCGGCTGATGACCGAACGGGGGCTCCGCTCCGACCTGTCGGCGAGGCTGCTGCGACGCGCCGCCCGCTGGTCATGGGCTCCCGCCGCCGATGCGGTCGTCGAGGCACTCGAAGAGGTCGCCACTGATGGGTGAGCTCTCCTTCTGTCTCGTCACCACCTTCTATCCACCCCACAGCTTCGGCGGGGACGCCGTCCACGTCCACCGTCTGGCAACCGGACTGTCCCAGCGGGGCCACCGGGTCCGGGTCGTGTACGCGCAGGCCGCCTTCCGGCTGCTCTCCGGAGACGTCCCCCCGGCTGCGGGATTCGACGACGCCGACGGGGTCGAGGTCGTCTCGGTGGTGGATGCGCCCTGGCAGGCCGCCGCCACCTACCTGGTCGGCGGCCCGGTCGGATACCGGTCGAGGCTGGCCCGGCTCCTCGATGGATTCGACGTCGTGCACTTCCACAACCCTTCCCTCGTCGGCGCCGCCCGGGGTCTCGAACTCGGTGGTGGACTCAAGCTCTACACCACCCACGAGCATTGGCTCCTCTGCCCCACCCACGTCCTGTTCCGGTACCGACGGGAGGTCTGCACGCGACGCACCTGCTGGCGCTGCACACTGAAGCACGGTCGGCCGCCCCAGCTCTGGAGGTCGACGTCGCTGCTCGACTCCTCGGTGGCGACCCTCGACCTGCTGCTCTCTCCCAGCAGGTTCACCGCGGCGCTCCACCGTGAGCGTTTCAGGCGGCCACGGGTCGAGGTGCTGGCGCTTCCCGGACCCACCGCCGCGCAGCTCGCCGACCTCCCCGAAGTCCCCTCCGAGCTCCCCTCCGCCTTCTTCCTCTACGCCGGACGCCTCGAACCCATCAAGGGGGTCCAGCGACTTCCGGCGATCGCCGGGCGCGTGGAGGACGCCCAGTTCGTCGTCGTGGGTTCGGGAAGCCTCGAAGGAGCCCTCCGCGACGCGGCCACCCGTCTCCCGAACCTGCACGTCATCGGCGCTCAACCGTATCCGACGGTGCTGGCCCTCTGCCGCCGGGCCCTCGCCGTGATCATCCCGTCGATCGGATACGAAACCTTCGGTGGTGTCGGCGTCGAGGCGATGGCGACCGGTACCCCCGTCGCCGTCAGGGACCTGGGACCTCTCCCCGAGCTCGTCGACGACGGTGGAGGCTGGACGTTCCGGGACGACGCCGAGCTCGCGACGCTGCTCGAGGACCTCTGGCACGACGACTCCCTCGCCATCGCAGAAGGGAAGACCGCCCGAGCGATCTATGAGCGGAGATGGACCGAAGATCGCTTCTTCGACCGGTACCTCCAGCTCATCGCCGACGCGGCCCGAGTCCGGGGTGACCACGACCTGGCGAGAAGGGCCCGAGTCTGATGGCGGTGAAGGTCCACATCCTGGCGTACCACGCGATCGAGACGGGCCCAGGACCGCTGTGCGTCGATCCCCGGGGTTTCGCCGCCGTCGTCGAAACGTTCGCCACCGCCGGGTTCCGGTCGCTGACCGCCGCCGAGCTCCTCCAGCACGTCGTCAACGACCGGCCCCTCCCACCCAGGACCGTGGTGTTCACCTTCGACGACGGATACGCGAGCGTCTACGACCAGGCGTTCCCGGTCCTGGCCCGCCACGGATTCACCGCGACGGTGTTTCCCGTCACCGCCCATCTCGGCGATGCCAACCGCTGGGATGAGGGGAGGCCCGGGATCCCCCGCCTCCGACTGATGGACGGCTCCCGCCTCCAGGAGCTCGTGGCCGCCGGATGGGAGCTGGGAGGTCACACCCACACCCACCGGCCCCTCACGGGCCTCGACGACCGTCAGATCGACGACGAGCTGAACCGGTCGAACGAGATCCTGGCCGAGCTCACCGGAGCACCGATCCGAACCTTCGCCTACCCCTTCGGCCTTCACGATCCTCGGGTCCGCCGCCGGGCCGCGACCGCCTACCGGCTCGCCCTCGAGATCGGGGCCGGCACCTTCGTCGCGTCCGCACCCCTCGACCGGGCCCCCCGGATCGAGGGATGGTACGTCCGAACCGGCACCCACGCCCGAACCCTCACAGGCCCCTTCGGCCCCCTCTACCTCATGATCCGTCGTCGGGCTCGGACGGTCCGCCGTCTCCTCCGTGGGGGAGGCGACCGATGACGGCGTCGATCGCCGGAATGGAGCTGGCCTGCCCCGCGTGTCGGGCCTCCCTCGAGGAAGCCAACGCCGGATATCGATGCCCGAGCTGCCGGCGGTCCTACCCGATCGTCGCCGGCATCCCCGACCTCCGTGTGCGCTCCGACCGCTACCTCACCCTGGAGGAGGACCGGGCGAAGGCCGTGGCCCTGGCCGCCCACCAGGACCTCGGTTTCGCCGACCTCCTCCGACGGTACTGGGAGATGACCCCCCAGGTGCCGACGACGCTGGCGGAACGCTACGTCGCCGTCGCTCTCGACGGGGAACGGCGTGGAGGAGCCTTCCTGGACGACAGCGGCGTCGACTGCGCCGGGCGGACCCTCCTCGACGTCGGGTGCGGCACGGGCGGTCTGCTCGCGGCCGCCGCCCAGCGCGGCGCCAGGCCGATCGGTGTGGACATCGCCCTGCGCTGGCTCGTCGTGGCCCGGCGGCGGTTCGCCGAAGCGGGGTTGGACGTGCCCCTCGTCGCCGCCGACGGCGCCATGCTTCCGTTCCGACCGGGAAGTTTCGACGTCACCGTCTCGGTCTCCACGTTGGAGCACGCCGAAGACCAGCGGGGTCTGCTCCACTGGTGTCTCGACTCGGTGCGACCGGGCGGAGCGTGTCGCGTGGTGGTCGCCAACCGCTTCAGCCTGGCGCCGGAGCCGACCGTTCGCCTCTGGGGCCTGGGTTTCCTCCCGCGAAGATGGGCTCCCGCCTACGTCCGCCTGCGTCGGTCGACCCGCTACCAGTTCGTCCGGCCCCTCTCCCTGACCGAGCTTCGAGCCATGCTCGGGCCAGGGTCCGGGGCGACGATCCGCCCCGGACCCCTCCCTCCACCCGCTCCGGACGCCGGCCGGCTCGAGCGGGTCGTGCGGGCCTGGTATCGCCGCGCCGCCCCTTCGCCCGTCGGCGGCCTCCTCACGGCCGTGGCTCCGTTCCTGGAGGTGCGCTCATGACCCGGGGCGTCACCTCGATCTGGATGCGCACCTTCGGGTATCTCGCCCTCGGTGAGGCGGCGACGGGTCTGATCAGGTTCGGTGCCCTCCTGTGGGTCGCCCGAATCCTGGAGCCCGCGGGGTTCGGGGTCATCGGCGTCGGGCTCGCCGTAGCGGGCTACGTCCTGATGGCGCATTCGGGGATGGAGGCCGTCGGGGTGCGCCGGGTCGCCGCCGACCCGGACGATCCCCGTCGTCACGTCGAGGAGCTGGTCGGCGCCAGGTTGGCGGTCGCCGTCGTCGTCTACGCCCTCATGGCCCTCGCCGTCACCGCGTTCCCCGCCGGCGACGAAGTCCGCCTGGTGACCCTCGTGTACTCGCTCTCGCTGTTCACCCTCGCCCTCGACCTCCGCTGGTGGTTCGTGGCGACCGAGGAGACCCGACCGGTCGCCGTCGCCGCCACCGCCGGAGCCACCGGGTACCTGGTCGGGGTGCTCACCCTGGTGCGCGACCCCCACGACCTGATCCTCGTCCCCGTGCTGCACGTGGGCGCCGAGCTGCTGAGCGCGGTCGTCCTGGCCACGTGGGCACGCCGACGTTTCGGGGCGTTCCGACCACGGCTCCGGGCGACGCCGTGGGTTCGGAACCTCGTCGAGAGCGCCCCCTTGAGTGGGATCAAGGTCGCCCGGGCGGTCATGCTCGGCTTCGATGTGGTCGCCCTGAAGCTCCTCGTCGGCTCAGCCGAGGCGGGCCAGTACGCGGCGGCCAGGAGGTTTGCCCTGGTGGGGATGATCGTCGTCGGTCTGTACTTCAACGCGTTCCTGCCCCGGCTGGTCAAAGTCGGTCGGGACTCACCCCAGGCGGGGAGCGCCCTCCTCCGGACCGCATGGCTCCGCTCGGCGATCCTGATGATCCCCCTCGGTGTCCTCGGATCCCTCCTCGCCGGACCCAGCGTCGTCCTGCTCCTCGGCGATCAGTACCGACAGGCGGGGACCGTCCTCGCCTGGCTGGTGTGGACCGTGGTCCTGGCCAGCCTGATCGGCCCGTTCCAGCAGGCGCTCATCGCCCGGGACGCCGCCGGATCGGCGCTGGCAGCGACCACGGTGGCAGCCGCCGTCGCCGTCGGGGTCGCCCTGTTCCTCATTCCCCGCTACACGCTGGTCGGTGCCGCGGTCACGGCGGTGGTCTCCGAGGCGGTCCGTCTGGCGGGCTCGATCATCGCCGTCCGGCGCACCGAACGATGCCTCGTGACCTGAGAAGGTTCACCGGCACCAGGGAGCATCGACGACGACGATCCGGGTGGCACCGACGGCGGCGAGGATGTCGCCTGCGTTGGCGTCGACCCAGGCGAAGAGGTTCTCGTCGCCCTGCCCGAGACCGTCGACCACGAACACGCAGGCAGACCAGGCGGCGGCGTATCGCTCCAGGTCGTCGACCGTCGGGTCGCCCGCCGGGTATCCGATCGCCGGTACTCCCAGCATCAACTCGGTCACCGCGGGTTTCCGTGACACCACCGGTCCCTCCAGGGTTCGGGCCGCAGCCATCCGATGCGCCTGGAAGAAGTCCGACTCGACGGCCGACGGGGCCCGTGTCTGGACGAAGCCGGACAACCCTGCGGCCAGGCCCACGACGGCCATCACCGCCACCAGACCGTACACGAGCTGCCGAAGACGCGAGGACCCCGCCTCGTCGTCGACGCTCACCACCCGATCGAGGGTCCCTGCCAGCCCGGCGAGAAGAACCGGAGCGACCGGAACGACGAGGCGGACCGCTTCGGTCACCCGAATCGGCCACAGCAGCAGGAGGCCCAGATAGACGGTCGCGCCCGCCACGACCGGAAACCGGAGGCCCCCCGAACGGCGTCGGAGGCCCCACGCCATCGCCGCCAGGGTGCCGATGGCGAGCACCAGCCCGATCGGGGTCGCCAAGATCCTGAAGGGCCAGACGAGCCGGGGCACGCCATATCGGCCGAAGGTCACGATCCCCTCCCCGACCTGCCGAGCGATCGTGACCACCGGACCGCCGCTTCCCCCGCCTTCCCCGTCGTAGATGCTCTCGGCGATCTCGACGTAACTGGGGTCGGCGACCGGTCCCGTCGCGAAGTGGGCTCCGGCGGCGAGCATCACGAGCACCAGCGCGAGGGAGGCGGCCTGCGGCCGGCGACGGAGACGAAGGAGCCACAGGATGCCGAAGAACGGCGCCAGGGCGATCCTCACGGCGACCGCCACGCCGGTGAGAAGCGCCGCCGCCAGGCCCCTCCGCCCGCCCCCTTCCAGCAACACCACTCCGGCCACCAACGCGAGGGAGACCGGCTCGGCGTTGATGCCACGGAGAAACCCGAGGCCGGCCTGGCCGAGCGCGAACGCCGTCACCACACCGAGGGCGATCCACCGTGATGCGTGCCTCCTCACCACCCGATGGGTGAGGACGAGCGCGGCGACGGCCACCGCAACCATGAGGATCTCGATGACCACCGTCGAGGCCGCCGGATCGGATCCCGTGAGCCACAGCACCGGCACGAGGAGCACCGGCAGTCCCGGGCTGTACCGCGACCGGGCGACGTCGCCGTCGGCGAAGGCGATCGCATCCCGGAGGTAGTAGGTCCCGTTGCCGAGTTCCAGGCTGGAGGACACCTGGGCGAGCTGGAGGACGGCGAAGACGACGAGCACGACCGCGAGGAGGATCCGCTCGTCGACCGGTCGTCGGGGCGACGTCGACTCAGGCGTCACGCACGGTCACCTTCCGAGGGACCATGCGACCGCCCGTATCGTCGGCGGAGACCTCCTCCAGGTACTCGGCGTCCTGGTTGACCCGCCACTGATCCCACTTCTCGCCCGCCAGGTTCCGGGCGGCCATCAGTCCCGTCATCATCGCGTGGTCCTGGTTGTTGTACTTGTGCATGCCGTTCCGACCACAGAGCTGGAGATTGTCGAAACGGTCTTCCAGGTAGCCGCGGATCACGGCGACGTTCGCCGCGTACTCCTCGTCGTAGACGGGATACGCCTTGTGCACCCTGATCACCGTCCCGTCGATGACCGTGTCCGGATCGACGAGGCCGATGGCGGCGAGCTCACGGGCCCCCCGCTCGAGCAGTGCTTCATCGGTGGCCGCCCACAGCTCGTCGCCCTCGTTGCAGAAGTACTCCAGCCCGAGGGCGGTGTGCCGCTGATCCGGCACCATCTCAGGCGACCAGTTCTTGAAGTTCTGCACCCGCCCGACCCGGACCGAAGGGTCGTGGATGTAGATCCAGTTGTCGGGGAACACGTCGGGCTCGTCGAGGACCAGCACCACCGTGAGGAAATCCCGGTACCGGAGCGCACGGGCGGCATCGAGGACCTCCCCGGGCGGTTCGGGACGCAGCCCCTCGACGAGGGCCCGAATCGGCATCGACGACACGACCGCGTCGACGGCCACCTCCCGAGACTCCGAGCCGGTCTCCACCAGGAGGGAGCCGATCCGTCCACCTTCGTGGTGGAGCTCCACGACCCGGGCGCCCAGCTCGATCGCCACCCCACGGCCGCTGAGATCCTCGGCGACCCGCTCCCACATCATGCCGGGACCGAGCCGGGGATACTCGAACTCCTCGATGAGGGTCTTGACGATCTCACCGCTCTGGCCGAACACCGCCTGCTTCACCGCCCGGAACAACGACAGGCCCTTGATCCGCTGGGCCGCCCAGTCTGCCGAGATCTCCGAACACGGCATCCCCCACACCTTCTCCGTGTAGGTCTTGAAGAAGATCTCGAACAGGCGCCTCCCGAAGTGGGCGACCACCCAGTCTTCGAAGGACACCACCGTCCGCTTGGGCCGCAACGCCGACGCCACATACGACAGCCCGCACCGCGTGGCCTCCACCAGCCCCAGCTTCTGGAGGGCGTCGCGGGCGTCCAGGGGGTAGCGGAAGAACCGCCCTCGGTAGTAGATGCGAGACATCCGCTGCCGAAGGAGGAAATCCTCCTCGGGTAGGAACCGATGCCAGAGCTCCCGGATCTCGTCGCTCTTGGTGAAGAAGCGGTGGCCGCCGATGTCGAACCGGTACTCGCGGTATCGCTCGGTCCGGGACAACCCGCCCACCAGGTGGGGATGCGCCTCGAACACGATCGAGCCGATCCCGAGGCGTCTCAGCTCCCAGGCGGCGGTCAGCCCCGCCGGTCCCGCGCCGACGACACCGACCAGATCAGGCCTGTCTCCCATGCACTCCCATCCCCTGTAGAGCGGCTCACGCTACCCGAATCCGGCGAGGACTCCATAGGTCGACCGACCCATCGGATCCCCTTCGGGCACCAACCCGCTCGCCGACCCTCCGGTCCTAGGGAGCCAGATAGGCGTGCAGGGTGTCACCGATCGAGTCGGAGACCACCCCGGGGCCTCCCAGGATGAAGATGCGGATGGGCCGAAGCCGTCCGAGTTCGGAGGCGGTGGCACCCGGGATCGAGTCGGGACGGATCAGCAGCACGGGTCGACTTCCGAGGCCCCCCGGAGGTCCTCCGGCGAGCGCGTCGGGATAGTCCAGGCCGGTGGCGACGAGGACCTCGTCGGCCGTGGCGAAGGTGTTCGCCGAGACGTCGGCCGCGGTGGCGTACCGGTCGGCTCCGGCACGGCGCACGACGGTGTACGTCCCGGCGAGGTCGGCCTCCACGGCGGACGAGATCACCCCGGTGCCTCCGAGGAGCACGACGGTGGAGGCTCCCAGGTCGGAGAGCGCCTGGCGGGTCACCCCCGGGACCACGTCTCTGCGGGTGAGGAGCAGCGGGCCGGGGATCGACCCGGCCGCCGGGGCCCCGGCCAAGGCGTCCGGATAGTTGTCCCCGGTCGCGAGGTACACCGTGTCCGCACCGCCCGGCCACTGACCCGCCGCCACCGCCGCCGCGGTCCCGTAGCGGTCGACTCCCCACCAGCGCTCGACCGTGGGGTTGGAGGGAAGGGCGGCCAGGGCGGCCTCCACCGCCGACGAGATGACCCCCGTTCCTCCGACGATCACGACCTTGGTCGGTGCGAGCCGAACCAACTCGTTCAGCGTCGCCGACGGCACCGCGTCGGTGCGGACCAACAACACCGGTGCGGAAGCCGCGGCGGCCGCCGGCCCGGCAGCGAGCGCGTCGGGGAAGTTGAGGCCCGTGGCGATGAACACCGTCGAAGCCCCGTCGGGGAAGAAATACCGGGAGACCGCCGCGGCCGTCCCGTACCGGTCGGCGGCCCACAGTCTGATCACGGCGAAGGCCTGGCCGAGGAGGACGTCTCCTTCCCCGTTGGTGTCGTCGGGCACCAGGTTCGAGGCGAAGGTGTCGTAGGCGACGAACCGACCGTCGTCGGAGAGCGAGGCGGCCAAGGAGTCGGCGTTCCCTTCCGTCCCGTCGGAGGCGATCGAGATCCGCTCGATGACGTTTGCCCCCCGGTCGTACACGAACACGTCGCGACGTCCTCCGTCGCCCGGCACCAGATTCGAGGCGTAGGAGTCGAAGGCGACGAACCGACCATCACCCGAGATCGACGGGTCCTGAGAGCTCCCGTCCCCCTCGGTGCCGTCGGCGGCCACCGAGACCCGCTCGACGGTGTCGGTCTGACGGTCGTATACGAACACGTCCTTCACCCCGTTCGTGTCGCCCGGCACCAGATTCGAGGCGAGCGATTCGAAGGCGACGAACCGACCATCACCCGAGATCACCCCGAAGAGGGAGTCGCCATCCCCTTGGGTGCCGCCGGAGGAGACCGAGATCCGCTCGATGGTGTCGGTCTGACGGTCGTACACGAACACGTCTCGTACCCCGTTGGTGTCGCCCGACACGAGGTTCGACGCCCACGAGTCGAACGCCACATAACGCCCGTCGTCGGAGATCGTCGGGAGCACCGAGGAGGCGTTGCCCTGCGTACCACCGGTGGCGACCGAGACCCGCTCGACGGTGTCGGTCTGACGGTCGTACACGAACACGTCGGAGACGCCGTTGGTGTCCCCCGGCACCAGGTTCGTCGCCGACGACTCGAACGCGACGTACCGGCCGTCGGAAGAGAGGGACGGATGCAGGGACGGGCCGTCACCCTGCGTTCCGCCCGACGCAACCGAGACCCGCTCCACCGCCCCGGTCTGACGGTCGTACACGAACACATCCGCGGTCCCGTTGGTGTCGCCGGTCACCAGGTTCGTGGACCAGGACTCGTAGGCCACGTACCGGCCATCTCCCGAGATCGCCGCGAACAGCGAGTAGCCGTCGCCTCCGGCGCCGCCCGAGGTGACCGACACGCGCTCGGTCACGACTCCATCTGCGGCGGCCGGCGCCACCCCGAGGGCACCCACCATCGCCACCACGACTCCGAGGAGAATCGCCCTCCTCGCCCTCCCACTCCGCATCTGCATCCTCCATCGACGCATCCCCGCTGACGATGCCCAACACTCTAGACCCCACCGGCTTCCCGCCAATACGAAACCGGGCGTGGTTTCTCGAAGAGCCCTCGGACGGACCACGGACGGATCGGTGCCGCGAGTGCCAGGAGAGTGAAAGTGCGTAGCGCTATCGTCGTTCCCGCTCGCACGACCCAGCCGGGCCCGGTACCGGAAGCTTCGTACAGCTGCGCTCGACGAGATGCCCCTCCCCACCTTCATCATCATCGGGGCGACACGCTCCGGCACGACGTTCCTCGCCCGCAGCCTCGGTCGCCATCCCGACGTCTTCATGACCCCGAGAAAGGAGCTCCATTTCTTCGACGACCACCATGCGAAGGGACCCGGCTACTACGAACGGTTTTTCGAAGGGGCCCACCAGATCGCGGTCGGAGAGGCGACGCCGAACTACCTGTACGACCCAGAGGCGATCCGCAGAATGGCGCAGTTGATCCCACAGGTGCGACTGATCGCCATCCTCCGAGACCCGGTCGACCGGGCCTACTCCCACTACTGGATGGTCCGTGCACGACGCCAAGAGCCCCTCCCCTTCGAGGAGGCCGTGGAACGAGAACCCGAACGTCTGCAGGCGGGTCCCGAGTCACGGCGACGCCACTCGTACCTGGACCGCGGGAAGTATCTCCGTCAGCTCCAGCACGTGACCCGCCATTTCCCCCGCTCCTCACTCCATGTCGCCATCTTCGAGGACCTCGTCGAATCCCCACGCACGGTCCTCTCGGCGGTCTGCACGTTCCTCGGCGTCGACCCGCGGACCCTCCCCGATGATCCTGCGTCCCGTCCCGCCAACGCCTACGTGGCCTTCAGATCGCCCCGCCTTCGACGGTGGACGAGACGCCTTCCGCCGCCGGTCCGGAATGCGATCGGGAGAATCAACACCAAGGACGAGCCGTATCCACCGATGCCGCCACACATACGGTCGCGCCTGCGAGACCACTTCCTGGACGAGAACAGGGCTCTTCAGACATGGCTCGGCAGGGATCTCAGCCGCTGGGATCGGCGACTGGCGTCACCGGATACGCCGTGACCTCTCTGCACGGCCCGGTCCGTCGCTCGGCGTCGCAGGTGTGAGGTTCACGCCCTCCACAGGTCGAGGTCCAGAGGGACCATCGTGTGCAGCCTGGCCACCGACTCCTCGAGTCGGCGCGCCACCGAGGGCGGCAGCGGCTGATCCTGCGACTGGGCCCGAAGGCGCTCGGCATCCGGATCGTGGCGAATCAGGAGCGGGCGGAGGGTTCTTCGCAGCCACCGTGGAGTGGCGGACTCGAGCCTCCGCAACGCCCGACTGTCGTACAGTCTCCGCATCAACGAGGTGTAGTCGCCCTTCGTCGACCCCACGTTCACCGGAATCGCCGGATGCGGTGCCGCCGGAAGTCCCAGGAAATCGAGGAGGTCGTTCCAGGCCGAACGCTCCTCGTCGACGAGCCGCTCCATCTGGACGACCAACACGGACTCGGTAGGAAATCGGTCGAGAAACGGCTGCAGCGCCACGTCGTACAGACTCCGACGGAGGTACGGGTTGTCGTCTGCGGTGATCGCCTCCAGGAACGGACGGCGCTCGCGACCATGTTGGACCTGATGCCGATAGTGACTCCGTAGCCGCGACCCGGGTTCGCGGAGGACACAGACCAGACGTACCGACGGCACCGCGTCGGCGATACGGCCTGCGACGTCCGCCGCCACGCGGGGATCGGTGTACGCGACCGACGCCTCCCCCGCCAGACCCCGCTCGGGAAAGAGCGACCGGTATCGCCGGTGGGCGCGAGATCCGACGGGATGGGCCTTCAGGAAGAACTCCGGTTCCTTCTCCCGGCACAGCTCCGACCCCGAGACCTCCTGGAGCCAGCGGAACAGCGCGGTCGTCCCGGATTTCATCGTCCCGATGATGATGAAATCGGGGTCGCGCACGGCCATCACCACGCCGACGTCATCGCAGGCCCCGGAGACGCCGCAGCACGGTGCCGACCTCTCACCGAACACGGGCATCCCCACCGGATGGCCATCACCTCCGTCTCGGCCTGAAGGACGAGGCTAGCGCGTCACGACTCGAACGCACCTCGGCGCGCCCGAGACGAACGATCGACGGACACGGTCGGAGTCGCCTCCCTCGCCCGTCGTCGGGAGAGAGCTCAGGCCGGAGGTCCGGGAAGGGGCGGTGGGAACCGAAGATGACGGAGATCACTTCCCGCCACCGCCAGTCGCAGGTAGGCACCGAAGCGTTCGCGCCCTCCCCGGAGACCGATCCCACGGAGGATCTGGATCACCCGAAGGGCCACAGGCGAGAACCAGATTCGGTAGTACACGGCTCGACCCGACATCTGACGAAGGGACCGCGCATCGGAATCGAACACCCTCGACGTGGCGACCCCCTGGGTGTGGACACATGTGGCCTTCGGCACCGTGACCCGCCGGTATCCGAGCGCGGCGAGCCGCCGACAGAGATCGATGTCCTCACCGTAGAGGAAGAAGGCCGGGTTGAAACCCCCGACCTTTCGCAGGAGCTGCGTGGACCCGAGCACGCAGGCGCCCACGAGCCAGGCGACGTCGTGGGGCTCCTCCGAGATCGGGTAGTCGGGATCCTTCAAGCCGACGAGCCGCCGGATCCGCTGCCATTCTTCCGCCCAGCCCGGGAACCGATACCGGGCGCTGGGAGCCGTCTCACCGTCTTCTCCCACGATCCGGGGCCCGACGAGGCCGATGGCCGGATCCGATGCCGCCGCCTCCAGCAGCAGCTCGATGGAGGCCGAGTCGATGCGGGCGTCGTCGTTCATGATCATCGTCCAGGCACCCCGTGCCTCGACGAGGCCGAGATTCACACCGCGCCCGAAGCCGAGGTTCTCCCCACTCTCGATGACCCGACCGCGGCGAAGCACCCTCCGGGCCTCGGTGACCGAGGCGTCGGATGAGGCGTTGTCCACCACCAGGATCTCGGCGTCGAAGGGAGCCAAGGCATCTTCCATCGCGGCGAGGTTGTCGGCGATGTGATCTGCAGAGTTGTAGGTGACGGTCACGACCGTGAGCTCGACGCTCATCGACCACCGATTCCTCGTTCGCCGGCCAGTAGCCTAGAGACCATGCCGGACCCCACCGTCGCCACACGATGACGGCCGAGGGATCCTTCCCCCGGGTCCTGTTCCTGGGCAACGTCTTCCCCCTCCCCTCCGACGACGGCACGAAGATGAGGATCCGGCATCTCCTCCAGGCCGTCGCCTCCGTCACCGTCGTCGACTTCTTCACCTTGCATGGAGACGACGATCCGCTCGGCGACGCCGACGAGCTCGGGGTCGCCCGGGTGGGCGGGATCCGGCGGGCGGAGGCGTGGCGAGCTCGACCTCCCGCACGGTGGGCCCTCTCCAGCCTCCCGCGACCATGGGCCTACCGCGACGTCTCCGCCGCACGGAGGGCGGTCGCCCGGTTCGCCCGAGACGGCTACGACCTCGTGTGGTACAGCCGGGTGGAGACCTACCTCACCTTCGGACCGATCCCCGCCCGACGTCACGTCATCGATTTCGACGTACTGGAGGACGAACGTCTCGCCACCTCGGCCCGAATCGAGCACCGGCCTGCGCTCCGGAGCATGGCGGACCGGATCGATCGTGCCCGGTGGCACAAGGTACAGCAGAGGGTGGCGGCCCGAGTCGATCTGAGCATCGTGTGCAACGCCAGGGACCGTCGTCGCCTCGGTGGACGATCGGTGACGATCGTGCCCAACGGGTACGAGGAGCAGCGACCGATCACACGGACACCCTCGTCTGCGCCGACGGTGGGATTCGTCGGCTCCTTCGCCTACGGACCCAACATCGACGCCGCTCGAACCCTGATCGAGGAGGTCATGCCCGCGGTCCGATCCCAGGTGACGGATTCCCGACTCCTCCTCGTCGGACGGCGCGGCGAGGAGCTGTTCGGGACCGATACCCCACCATGGGTCCACACCACCGGATACGTCGAATCCGTCGAACCCTGGCTGGAACCGATCGACGTGATGGCCGTGCCCGTCCGCTACGGCGGAGGAACCCGCATCAAGATCCTGGAAGCGCTCTGCCACCGAATCCCCCTCGTCGCCTACCGCTACGCCACCGAAGGGATCGACGTCGTCGACCGGATCCATGCGATCTTGGTGGAGACCCCCGACGAGCTGGCCGACGGCGTCACGGCCCTCCTCCGGCGCCCCGAAGAGGGGGAGCGACTGGCGGCGTCGGGGCGACGACTGTTCGAGACCCGATACCGGTGGAGCTCGATCCGTGAGCAGGTCGCGGCGTTGGTCGCCGAACTCACTCAGAGATAACCCACCCGGAATCGTACCGAACCCAGCGCCCGTCCCAGGCGAAGGCCCGCCGTCTTGATCCATCGACGCCTCCCCTCCCGGGTGGCGAGGCCCGGGAGGTGGAGGACGAGCCACCCATACGACCTGAGCGTGGACACGACCCCGGCGTGGGGCATGTATCGGGGCCCGTAGAGACGCCGGGCCAACGCCTGCTGCATCCCCCATCTGACCCGCTGACGCCACATCGCACCCAGGTCGTCGCGGATCCGGTACCAGATCTCCGCACCAGGGGCGATCGCGTAGCCGAGACCCGCCCCTTGCAGACGCCACGACAGGTCGAGCTCGGCGAGATGGGAGGGGTAGTCGGTGCGGAACCCGCCGAGGCCCCTCCACACGTCCGCCCGCATCGCGAAATTGCCGGAAGAGGCGTGGGAGAGACCGGTGCCCTTCCACGGCTGGGTGTCCCGGTCGGGGGCGTCCGACGGGCGCATCGGACCGACCGCCGCCGGAGCGTCACGCAGAGCTTCGACGTAGGACGACACCCACCCTGGGACGACCCGGTCGTCGGCATCGCAGAAACACAGGATCTCGGCATCGGTCGCCGCCGCGCCGACGTTCCGGGCGCCGTGCGGGCCAAGGGGAGTGGGATCGCTGAGCACCCGGAGCCGAGGGAGCCTCCCGCGGTACGACTCGGCCACCGCTCGGGTCTCGTCCACCGAAGCGTCGTCGACGACCACCACCTCCCACGGGCCGTCGTAGTCCTGGGCGGCGAGGGCCTCGAGCTGGTCGGGCAGCACCTTGGCGGCATTCCGGGCGGGAATCACCACCGCGACCGACGGCGCCGGACCGAACGGGCGGTACCAGTCCGTCAGGTCCGGTGGGTCCCACGGTGTGAGATCCCGCAGCCTCACCGTCCGAGCATATCAGGGCAGATCCGGCGCTCTGGCCACGGGCTAGCCTGCTCCGGAGGCCGGAGTGAGGTGGAGTGGCGGACGGGCCGAAGATCCCCGAGGTCGGCGATGAGGGACTGAAAGCCGAGGCGATGGCAGGTGGCCGCTGGTCGGCCACCTCCAGCATCGGCCGCCAGCTCATCACCACCCTGGCCACCGTGGCGCTGGCGCGCCTGCTCACGCCCGCCGACTACGGGATCGCCGTCGCCGTCACCGTCATCCTCGGGGTGTTCGAGCTGATGTCCCAGTTCGGGATCGGCCACAGCCTCGTGCGGAAGACCCAGCTCGACTCCCTCACGGCCTCGACCACCTTCTGGACGTCGCTGGTTCTCGGAGCGGTGGTGTCGGGGAGCGTGGTCGCCTTCGCCGGCCCCCTGGGCGCCATGATCGGCCAGGATCAGCTCGGCCCCTTCCTGCGGCTGGCCGCCGTCGGTTTGATGGTGTCGATGGCCGCCTCGGTGCCCAGCGGTCTCCTCACCCGGGAGATGCGCTGGTCCCGCCTCACCGCCGTCCAACTCACCGGGTCCGTCGTCCAGTTCGGACTGGCCATCGGGCTGGCAGCCACGACCTCACTCGGAGCGTGGGTCCTCATCATCGGGCGGGTCGCGGGGTCGATCACCCAATTCGCCGGGTTGTTCTGGGCGGCTCGCTGGAGACCCACCCGCGAGTTCTCGATGGGGGTGGTGCGCCGCGACCTCTCCTTCAACCTCGGCTTCTGGGGGACCTACGTCACCTCGTACGTGGCGAAGAACCTGGACTACTGGGTCGTCGGCCGCATCCTGGGAGCGGCGGTGCTGGGCGTCTACTACATCGCCTACGTCCTCCCCGTGCTGGTCCGCCAACGCATCACCCGGGTGCTCCAGGGCGTCATGTATCCGGTGATGGCCCGAGTGGCCGACGACCGCCGGCGCCTCGAGGCCGTGTACGTGGAAGCGCTCGGATTCTCCACCTTCATCACCCTCCCCGCGGTCCTGGGCCTGATCGGGGTCGCCGACCTCGTGATCCCCGTGTTCTTCGGGCCCCAATGGTCCGAGGCGGTGGCGCCGATGCAGATCCTGGCCGTGGCGACCGCCTTCGACGCTCTGCTCCCCATCGGCACCGCGCTGTTCTTGGCGATCGGCCTTCCCAGCCGCAACGCCATGATCACCACCGCCCGGGTGATCGCGATGGGGGTGGGCCTGCTCTTCCTCGCCGGGTCTGGCGACCTCGCGTCGATCGCCTGGGCCGTCACCCTCGGGTCGGTGGTCGCGGTCCTCGTCAACTTCCGGCTCGTCATCCGCCGCGCCCATGTGTCTCCCCGCGCCCTCGCCGCGGCCATCGTCGCTCCCGCCGCCACCTCGCTGGCGATGCTCGGGGCCGTCGTCGCGACCCGAGCGTTCACCGTCGTCGGCACGCTCGCCGAGCTCCCCCAGCTCGTCCTCACGGTCGCCCTGGGAGTCGTCGTGTACGGAGCGCTGGGGTTGGCCTTCTTCCGGCGGCGGTACCGGGCCTACTTCGCCGACCTCGGCATGCTGATCGGCCTCGACCGTCTCCGTCAGAGGGCCAGAAAACGGTAACGGACCGCCCCCCGGAGGTGCCCGAGCCGGAACCCCAGCATCCAGGCGAACCGGTACCGACCGGACCGGGAAGCGAGCAGGCGCAGACCCAACAGAAGCCTCACCCATCCCTTGATCCCGGAGGTGACGCGGAGATGCGGCATCCCCAGGGGTTCGTAACGACGGTGAAGGGCCACGTCGGCCACCGCGTAGGAACGGGATTGACGGAGGACATCGCCGAGACGGCGACGCAGGCGGTAATGCACGATGGCGTCGGAGACGAAGACCAGCTCGTGACCTGCGAGCTGCATCCGCCAGCAGAAGTCCGTGTCGGCGAAGGTGGGCACGGACTCGTCGAACCCCCCGACGGCCTCGGCTGCGTCGCGGCGCACCCCGAGGTTCGCCCCGGCGGCATGGGGAAGGAACCCGTACTTGTTCTGGGGGCGATCCACCTGCGGATTGTTCCGCGTGGCCAACACCCACGGCGGATTGAGCAGCTCGAGCTCCAGAGGTCCGGTGACGAGGCTGTGTTCCTCCAGAGCCCGGCGCATCGCCGCCACCCAGCCGGGATGGACCACGTCGTCGGCGTCGCAGAAGGCGATCCGATTCGAAGCGGCCTCCCTGAGCCCCACGTTGCGGGCGTAGGGTTCACTCGGTCGCTCGGAGGCGTCCACCACCCTCAGCGACAGCCGGGACCGGAAGGCGCGCGCCACCTCCCCGGTCCGGTCGGTGCTGCCATTGTCGACGACGATCACCTCGAAGGGGGGCGGGTCGGTCTGACGGGCGAGGGCTTCGAGCTGGTCGCCCAGGGTCTTCTCGGCGTTGTGGGCGGGGATGACCACGCTGAGTTCGGGTTCCATCACTCCCTCCCCGACTCCGATCCGACGTGATCCCTGCGCCCGCCGACGATGTCTCGCCACAGACGGAGCGCAAGGCTCTCCGGCACCGAGACGTCGGCCATCGTCAGCACCCCTCCCCGAGGGACCGGCCGCTCCACCACGGCGTCACACAGCAGCCCGATGGGGATGTGATCGGGATGCTCGGCGATCCGAATCGCCCGTCCTCGCACGTCGAAGGATCCGATCCCCCGAAGGATCCGCTCTCCGGGCCGGAGATCCCGCTTCGCCACCGCCGCCAAGGACAGCTCGGGGGACGCGGAGTTGTCGAGGAGCACGCCCCCGCCGCTCAGAACCCGCCGAACGGTCTTGAGGATCTCCAGATGCACGAAGATGTTGGGCCGCACCAGGGTGTAGGAGGGCCCATCGCCCATCTTGTAGTAGCGGAGGGCGTCGGCCTGGGCAGGATCGTGGGTGGCGACGATGAAGACCCCGTGGCTGAGATGCGGGGAGACCACGAAGTCGGTGACCGGCTGTCCGACCTGCTCGGCGAGGGCGGCGAGGCGGGCCGCACCCTCCGAGAGATCGTCCACCGCGGCGCCCTCCATCCCGTCCGGACCGATCGTCGCGCCGAAATGGTTGCCGACGAGGATCTGCTCCGCCTCGACCTTCGTGCCGTCCGTGAACGCGGTCACCATGGAGAGGCTGATCCCCTGCTTCTTCCCCCAGTACTCCATCTCCTCGGGCGTCGGATCGGGATTGAGAAAGCCCTTCATGTTCCCGTAGGCGACCGGCTCGAACCCCATGGCGACCGCCTCCTCGTGGAGCTCGGCCAGACATCCCGGCTGGTCGCCCGCAGCCTCGGTGACGAGGCCCTTCCCGACGAAGGCCGATCCCGTCGTGATGTGGAACTCGGTGTTCATGGTCACCACCGGAACCCCGGCGTCGACCGCCGCCGCCACCACCTCGGTCGCCCAGAGGGGGTCGCCGGAGCACTCCACGACGACGTCGCCGTGGGCGACGAGCTCGTCGATCGACCGTGTGAGTATGTCGGTGTCGAACTCGTCGACCCGGGGACGACGGGTGAGGACCTTCGTGATGGTGGCGGCCCGGCGGCGTCCGACCTCCCTCGCGAAGTTGCGGGCGATGAAGCCGGTGCCGACGAGGCCGATGTTCACCGGATTCTCCGTGATCTCGGTTGCCAGCCGCTGAAGGGCTGATCGAGCAGGTCGAGCAGATACTTCCCGTACTGGGAGGACCGCATCTCCTGGGCGAGCCGCCGCACCTGTTCGGCGTCGATGTACCCCATGCGCCAGGCGATCTCCTCCGGGGCCGCGATCTGCAGGCCCTGTCGACGCTGGATGGTGGCGATGAAGTTGGAGGCCTCCAACAGGGCGTCGTGGGTTCCGGTGTCCATCCAGGTCGTGCCTCGACCCAGGAGCTGAACGGACAACTTCTCCCGTTCGAGGTACACCCGGTTGAGGTCGGTGATCTCGAGCTCCCCCCTGGCGGAGGGCTCCAGGGTCTTGGCGATGGAGACGACCTCGCCGTCGTAGAAGTACAGACCGGTGACCGCGAAGTTCGACCTGGGATGTTCCGGCTTCTCCTCGATGGAGAGGACCCGTCCCGTCGCGTCGAACTCGATCACCCCGTACCGCTCGGGATCACGGACGTAGTACGCGAACACGAGCGCGCCGTCGGTGAGCGTCGCCGCCTCCTGGACCCGGTCGGTGATCCCGTATCCGAAGAAGATGTTGTCGCCGAGGATCAGCGCCACGGGATCACCGTCGACGAACCGATCGCCGACGATGAACGCGTCCGCCAGACCCCTCGGCTCCGACTGGAATGCGTACGAGAAGCTCAGTCCCCATTGACCACCGTCCCCGAGCACGTTGTGGAAGCTGGGGGCATCCCCGGGATTCGTGATGATCAGGATGTCCCGGATCCCGGCCAGCATGAGCACCGAGAGCGGGTAGTAGATCATGGGTTTGTCGAAGACGGGGAGGAGTTGTTTGGAGACGCCGCGGGTGATCGGGGCCAGGCGGGTTCCCGATCCGGCGGCCAGGATGATGCCCTTCATCCCCTCGACCCCAGCTCGATCAGCGCCCCGTCGAGCTCCACCTGGGCGAGACGCTCCCGCCACTCCACGAGAAGCCGGTACCACTCCAAGGTGATCGTGTCGGGAGTCCGGTCGGTGTGTCCGGCCTCGAGGGCGGCCACCACGTCGCGCACCCCGTCGACGGCGGTGTGTTCCGCCTTGTACCCGCGGGATTCGATCTTCTCGAAGGAGACCCGGTAGGAACGGTGGTCGGGATCCCCGTACCATTCGATCTCGACGTCGTCGCCGACGGTCTCCGCCACGAGCCGCCCCAGAGGCCCGATCTGGTAGACGTTCTCCTCCGATCCGACGTTGAAGACCTCACCACTCACATCCGACGCCGGCGCCTCGATCGCCCAGATCAGCGCGCGGCTGGTGTCGGCGACGTGCACCATCGGACGCCACTGGCTGCCGTCCCGCATCAGCGGCAGTCGGCGATGCTTCCACGCCCCATAGGTCATCCCGTTGATGGCGAGGTCGAAGCGCATCCGCGGCGAGTACCCGTACACGGTCGCCTGGCGCAGCACGACCACGCCGAAGGAATCCCCCGCCAACGGGAGCACGTCGAGCTCCGCCCGTTCGTTGGCCTTGGCGTACACGGTCAGGGGATTCGTGGGGTGGCTCTCATCGGCGATCACGTCGGGATCCTGAAACCCGTAGACGGAGCACGAGCTCGGGAGGACATACCGCTCCGCCCCCGCCTCCCGGGCGAGATGGGCGCAGCGGACCCGGGCGGCGTGGTTGATCTCCCACGTCGCCTCCGGGAACAGCGCCCCGCTCGGATCGTTGGAGATCGCCGCCAGGTCGATGACGTACCTGACCCCGGCGAAGTGGGCCGGGGTCAGCCGACGGGTGTCCTCGGTGATCTTCTCGATCCGGTCGTCGTCGGGGAGCCGGTCCCGTCCGAAGAAGAAACGATCGATGACCCGCACCCGGTAACCCCGTTCCACCAACATCGGCACCAGGGTCGTGCCGATGTAGCCACCGCCGCCGGTCACCAACACCACGTCGCTCATCTGATCTCCTCAGCCGTCATAGGTGAAGTACACGGGCAGGTCGGCGAATCGGGGCTGGCTCCGATCCTTCTCCGAGACGACGGCGTCCGCCCGCGCCACCGGCCATTCGATTCCCAGATCCGGGTCGTCCCACGCCACCCCCCGGTCGACCTCCGGTGACCAGTGTCGGCTGACCTTGTAGAGGACCTCGGTGTTCGGCTCCAAGGTGCAGAAACCATGGGCGAACCCGACGGGAACGTAGATCTGATTCCACTCCGCGGCGGAGAGCTCCACGGCGACGTGGCGGCCGAAGGTCGGCGACCCGTGTCGAAGATCGACGATGACGTCGAACACCGCGCCGGCGGCGACCCGCACCAGCTTCGACGTCGCAGCCGGAGGAACCTGGAAATGGAGGCCACGGATCACCCCCGCGTCCACCGACAGCGAATGGTTGTCCTGAACGAACTCATCATGGATCCCCAGCTCGGCGAGGGCCTGACGGTTGTACACCTCGGAGAAGAAACCCCGCTCGTCCCGATGGCGAACGGGTACGAGCAACCAGGCCCCTGGCAGTTCGAGCTCGATCGCCTGCACCTGGCCTCCCCTCCCTGCACCCACGCTCATGTTACCCGGCGACATCGGGTCGACAAGATGCCTCTCTGCGGGTCGAGACGACCCCGCGCCGCCTCCCGAGAGGTCGACCACGCGGTGGAATCGGGAACGGCACGGACCGACCGGCAAACATCGGGGTCACCGTCCCAACACCTCGTGGTAGAGGGATTCGAGGCGCGCCGCCACCGCGTCCGGGCGGAAGTCCCGCGCCACGACGCGACGGGCCTCGAGACCGAGCCGACGGCGGAGCTCGGGATCGCCGGCCAGCTCGATGATCGCCGCTCCCAGCCCCTGGGGGTCACGTGGCGGAACCATCAGTCCGGTGACGCGATCGGTGACGACGTCGCTCATCGGAGGCACGGCGGAGACCACGACGGCGCAGCCGGCCGCCATCGCCTGCAGCATCGCCACCCCGATCCCCTCGTAGAGGGACGGGAAGGCGAAGACGTCGGCGGCTGCCAGAAGGTCGGCCACGTCGGACCGTCGTCCCAGGAACCGCACCCGCTCCTCCAGCCCCGCCGTGACGACCCGGGACCGCAGATCCTCGCTCAGACTGCCGGGGGTCCCGGCGACGAGGGCACGGGCCGTCGGGACCGTCTCCACCACGAGGCGCATCGCATCGATGAGGTAACGCTGGCCCTTCTGGGGTGCTTCTCGGCCGATGTTCACGACCAGGAACGTCTCGTCGTCCCATCCCATCTCGGCGAGGATCCGTCGCCGAGCCTCCTCCCGGCCGCCGAGGGGAGTCAGATCGTCGGGATCGACCGCTCGGGGGATGACCGAGATCCGGGCACCGGAGATCCTCGCCGTCTCCCGCCACGACCGCGCCACCTCGTCCGAGATGGCGTGAAAGTGGGTGACCAGCGGCATGGTGGTGGTGTCGACCATCTGATAGGCGCGGAGCTTCCACCATGAAAGAGGGTTGTCGAGGGCCTTGACCTTCTCGTTGGCGATGTTCACCAGGGTCTCGACGACGGGTACCCGCAGTCGACGGCCGGCGAAACGCGACGCCAACGCGGCATCGGCGAGGGAGCAGTGGATCAGATCCGGCCGCAGATCCCGCAGCACCCGGATCAGGTCACGGGCCCTCCTCCACGGTCCGGGACGGTCGGCGCCCTTCCCATAGAGGTAGACGGTCGGTACCTCGGCCGGGATCTCCTCGCGCCGGGAGGGCTCGACGTCGTAGAGGCACACGAGGCTGTGGCGCAGGGTGCGATCCGTGAAGGACCGGAGGTTGGTGACGAGCTGCTGTTCGGCCCCACCCGTCGCTGCGATCGAGTTGATCACGTGGACGACGTGAGACCGGCTCATGGTCCGATCACGTCCCCGGCCGGGGAACGCTGCCCGGTGATCCGAGTCGTCCCCGGCGGAGTCTCCCGGGACGGCCCCCGTCCTCCATCCCCGGACAGGGGCCGCGGAGCCTGCTGACGACCCCGTACGGCATTCGTTCCCCTCTCGAACGACCAACCGGCATTATCCGACCGAAGGGCACCACCACCAAGTCGGCCATCCTCGCTCACGGTCCCCGGTAGCCCGTCACCCGCGACCGGACTCGATCCTCCAGGGTGAGTCCGCCGCGAACCCGGGGGCCGAAAAAGGCCGTACCGTCGGCGGCCTGGACCGGGATCCGGGGGACCAGGTGTCGGTCGGTGTCGTCCCGGAGCGGACCAGGACGTCCCAGCACCGCCGTCTCGTATCGCCGTCGGACGACCCGATCCGCCTCCTCCGACCAGTAGCCCCACGGGTAGGCGAAATGGCGCGGCCGGAACCCGAGACGACGCTCGATCACCTCGTCGGCCTCGGCGAGTTCGGACTCGACGGCATCGGCCGTCAGGTTCCGCAGGTCGGGATGGCGGTGCGTGTGCCCTCCGATGGTGACGAGCCCCGACGCCATCATCTCCTCCACCTGAGACCAGCTCAGCGGCGTCGACCGGTCGTCCCGATACAGCGGGGTGGCGGTCTCGATCGGATGGGTGGTGAGGAACAGGGTGAAGGGCAGCCCCAGATCCCGAAGCAGAGGGAAGGCGTGCTCGTAGACGTCGGCGTACCCGTCGTCGAAGGTGAGCACCACCTCCAGGGATTCTCCGCCCGCTCCCGCCACGGCCTCCTCGTATCCGATCACCCGCGCATGCTCGACGAGCCACACGAGTTGGGCCCGGAACACACCCGGATCGAGGTCCATCTGCCGCCCCGATCCACCACCGACCTGGTGGTAGATGAGGATGCGGGGTCCCTCCACCGACGACAGGAACGGGTCGAGTGCGGCCGCGGCCAGCTTGAGGAGGCGGCGAGAGAGGTAGGCCATACCCTCAGCGATGCGACATCGGGGGTCCGAGGGCGACCAGCTCCTCGTCGGTGAGCACGGGCTGGGCGAGGAGTCCGAGCCGCTGGACGGGTGCCAGGTTCGGACGAATCCCCTCCGACCAGTCCGGATCCCAGCCGAGGGGCTGTTCGCTGCTCGCCCGCCACGGGTAGTAGATGCGAGCCCCGTCGATCGTCCCCTCGTACAGCCACCCAAGGCTGATCTCGAAGTACCTCACCTCCTCGATCCGTTCCTGCAGCGCAGCCGCCGTCTCCGCCTGGTTCCGCTTCGCCGCCGCCCGCTGCTTGCGGTCGAGGCGCTCGATCACCGCCTTGACGTAATCGCTCGCCAGCCGGTCCAGGGCCTCCCGGTCGAATCGGGGGGCGTACACGAACACGTTCACGGCACCCCGCTGGCTGGCCAGATGCCAGATCACCGGCGCTCGTTCGGTCGTGGCGACGTGGATTCGGAAGAAGTTGGCGACGAGCCATTCGTCGATCGTGGAGGCCTGGCCACCGCCGGCGGCTCCGATGATCCGGGCGATGTGGCGCTCCAACTCCCCCGCGGCCTTGCTCCCGATCTCCGCCCGGAGCCCGGCGAGGAGATAGGAACCCACGGTCCGGTATCCGCGCGCCTCGTCGAGGGGGATGAAGTCGGGGAGCTGGGTGAAACCCGGTCCGCCCGACCCGAGCGGTGGAGTCATCAGCAGGTTCTCCACCCGTGAGACCAGAAAGTTGGCGACCGCCGGATACGCCCGTTCGGGGTCGGCCACCGCCAGCCGCTCCACCAGCTCCAGCGCCACCGACTCGTCGACGGGTCCCGGGCCGACCGGTGGGGCGACGACCCCCCCGGCGGGAGGCTCCAGGGCGAGCTCCACGACCCGCTCCTCCGGAGCCTCGTCGCCGCCGATCTCCGACGCCCCGTCGACGGCGTCCACCGTCGCCGCCTCGGTGTCGGGCTCGGCCGTCGGGGGCGCCTCGGTGTCGGGCTCGGTCACCGCCTCGACCAGCGTGCCCAGGTCGGCCTGGGCGGGCTCGAACGTGGAGACCCGCCGCGGCCGAGCCGGCTCCCGACGGGTCGGTTCCGGGACCGGCTCTCGGGTCACCGTCATCGGGGTCGTCGGGCGTCCCCGTCCGAGCCCCGTGGTGGGCATCACCCCTCGTCGGTCGATGAACACCGCACCCAGAATCTTGGCACCGCGGTCCTCGAGGTCGGCCACCCGGTCGATCAGCTCGGTTCGAGAAGCCCTCCCCGGGACGAGGGTGACGACGGCGTAATCGACCCGCTGGACGAGCTCCTGGGCGGCGGCCTCGGTGAGGTCGTTGGCGGCGAACAGCACCAGATCGAACCGGGCCGACGCCACCCGGATCAGATCGGCGAGCATCGGCCGGGCCAGCAGCTCGGAGGGGTCTTCCGGCGGAGACCCGGCGCGGACGGCGACCAGGTTCGGACGGACCGGTCTGGCCTGCGCCAGTGTCTGCGCCAGGGCGGCGTCGTCGCCCTCCTGGATCGAGAGGAGGGTGGCGAACTCGACGTCCCCCCGGAACTCGGCCATGTCGGTCTCATGGGCGAAGTCGGCGTCCACCAACAGAACGGAATGGCCCGCCCGGGCGAAGGCGACGGCCAGGTCCGCCGTGAGGGCCCGGACGTCCTCGGGCTGGGTGCCGAACCCGGTGACGGCCACCGCCGCGCCCAGTCCCCCGATCCGTCCCTGGAGACCCGCCCGCAGCGACTGCACGGCCCGTTTCCGATGTCCGCCTTCCTCGGCGTCGTACCAGATGCTCCGCCGTGTGGCCTTGCGGATGGGCACGGCCCCCAGGAGCGGCAGCGGCGCCAGGTCCGCCCCGCTCCAGACCGGCTTGAAGAGCCGATCGCCGACCAGCAGCCCGGCGACGGCGAGGACCAGACCGACGAGCAGCCCGATGCCCGCTCCGGCGGCCCGGGAGACGGGAAGGGGGGTCTCGTCGGTGAAGGTGACGACGTCGGTGACGCTGGGAGCCTGCAGGGCTGCCCGACGCAGATACAGCTCCTGGAAGGCGTCCTCCAGCTCCTGGTACTCCCGCTCCAAGGCCCGGCGCAGGGTCTGACTCTCGCTGAACTCGGAGACCGTGGGCGGAGGTCCCAGGCGGGCCAGGTCGGAGCTCACCGTGGCGACGGCCAGGTTCGTCCGCTCCAGGTCGGCCTGGACCTCGTCCTCGGGCCGGTCACTCCCCAACAGGAGCTCCTTCTGGTAGGCGAGGGCATCTTCTCGCAGCGAGGCGAGCAGGGCCTCCAGCTCCGCCCTCTGCTCCTCGTTCGGATCGACCGCCACCGCCGGCTCGATGGTCTCGATCCTCGTCCTCACCTCCGCCATACGACGGTTGATGTCCTCGAGCTGACTCTCGATCCGGTCGATCGGGCTCAAGGGCCGTCGCTCCAGATACCGGTCGCGCATCTCCGCCGCCCGAGACGCCGCCTCGGCGGTGGAGGAGGCGACGGTGACGAACTCGAGGCGACCGAGATCGACGTCGGTGCGGATCTCCCAATCGGGGTTGGCGGCGAGGACCTCGGCGTTCGCCTCGACCGCGAAGGTGAGGGCCTCGTCGAGCTGGGCCTGGGCGAAATCCCGAGACACCCCCGACGGGTTGTCCTCACTCTCCACGCTGGGCACGATCGTCAGCGGGAGCTCGGCTCGGATCACCGGCTCGATCGAGGCGTTCCGCCTCGTCACGCCGAACACCCCGGCGGCGAAACCGAGCACGACGAAGACCACCACCCAGGGCCAGCGGGCCCGGAGGACGCGAAGCGTGCGATTCAGGTCCAAGCCGTCGAAACCTCGGGTTCGAGGACGATCACCTCGTCGTCGGCACCGGTGTGCCTGGCGAGGCTCTGCAGGATACCGACCACGTCGTCCAACGCGCCCTTCCGAGCGGCTCGTTCCAGCATCTCGACCCCGTCGAAGAGGGTGACGGGACCGGGACGCGGAGGTCGAGCGATCGAGATCTTCGGGTGGGCCGAGGGCTCGAGGGCCCCTTCGGCGAGGACCTCCACCATCTTCTCCCCCGGCCGAACACCACTCACGACCACCTCGATGTCCCGCCCGGGCACCAGACCGGCGAGACGAATCAGGCGCCGAGCCAGATCGGCGATGCGGATCGGCTCGCCCATGTCGAGCACGAACACCTCACCGCCCCGGGCGAGGGCGGCCGCCTGGAGCACCAGTTGCACCGCCTCGTCCACCGTCATGAAGTAGCGGGTCATACTCGGGTCGGTGAGCGTCACCGGCCCACCGTTCTTGATCTGCTCGACGAACGTCGGCACCACGCTGCCACGGCTGCCGAGCACGTTGCCGAACCGGACCGCCGTGTAGGTACAGCCGTCCCGGCGGAGATCCGCCGCCTGGATGAGCATCTCCGCCACCCGTTTGGTGGCCCCCATCACCGAGACCGGATCGACCGCCTTGTCGGTCGAGATGAGCACGAACTGCTCGGCCCCCACCCGAGAGGCCAGGTCGATCATGTTCCGGGTCCCCACCACGTTGGTCAGCACCGCCTCGTCGGGAAACCCCTCGAGGATCGGGACGTGTTTCAAGGCGGCGGCGTGGAAGATCACCTGGGGACGGTGCTGGACGACTCGCCGCATCAGCATCTCCCCGTCCCGTACGTCGGCGAGGATGGAGACGAAGTCGGCGCCGGGAGGGCAGGCGAGCTGCGTCTCGTGGAGGTGGGTCTCGTCGTTGTCGAGCCCCAGCACCACCTCGGGTTCGAACCCCAGCACCTGACGGACGATCTCGGACCCGATCGAGCCACCGGCCCCGGTGACGAGGACGCGCTTGCCCCGGAGCAGCCCGGCCACCGCGGCCAGGTCGGTGCTCACCGTCGCCCTCGGGAGAAGGTCGGTGAGCTCGATGTCCCGAATGTCCACGGCTCCCGCCGAACCCTCCATCACCCGGTGGGCGACGGGCAGGATCCGAAGGCGCACGTCGACGTCGGTGCAGAGGTCGACGACCCGACGGATCAGGAAGTCGTCGTCGGCGACGACCACGACCTGTTCGGCTCCGGACCGCTCGATGACGACGTGGAGGTCGTCGAGATCCCCGAGGATCGGAAGCCCAGCCAGCCTGCGGACGTGGTCACCGCCGCCGGTGGAGACGAACCCGATGATGTCGAGCTCCCCGCCGTTGCTCGTCACCTCGCGGACGAAGTCCGCCGCCGTCTTGCAGGTACCGACGACGAGGGTGGGGAGCGGGCGCCCCCCGGTGGTCGTCCGCTTGAAGGAGAACAGCCGCGAGCGGAACCGGACCAGCCCCATCCCCGTCAGCGCCAACAGCGGACCGATGATCGCCACCGAGAGCGGGATCGGAACGAGACCGTCGGACGTCAGGTCCACCCACAGCACCCAGCCGCCGACGGCCGCTCCGACGGCGACGTTCGAGGCGATCACCTGTTTGGCCTCGGAGATCGAAGCGAACTCCCAGACGTGGCCGTAGGCACCGAAGACGACGTTGGCACCCAGATGCAGGACCAGCAGGATCGGCAGCGCCCGAGCGAGCCCGGTCCACCATGTGAGGGGATCGGTGATCCCCGTGTCCAGCATCCGCAGGCCCAGCGCCATCGTGTAGGCACCGACGACGATGGCCAGATCGACGATGGCGAAGGCGATGTCGGCCCTGACTCGGGATGCGGCGAGTGCCACATCCCTCCACCATCGCCCAGCCCTTGTCCCCAAATCAGATCCGGTGTCTCCCACCAGAACCTCCCAGCTCTCGCATCCCCACGTGGCCCCTTCGGGGCCAGTCGGGCACATCCTACTCGGCTCCCGATTCGAGCACATAGGTCGGAGGGCCCATTGATGGGTCCGGAGACCCATTGTCGGCCCGGATCCGAAGTTCCCGCTTCCCGCGATCCGACGCAGCGTCTAGCCTGATCGTGGGGCGACGCCACACCGGCGTCGGCTCGACACCACACCACGACTCGGTGCGAGCCAGGGAGGTTCGGAGAGACATGAGGGTGCTCGTCACGGGGGCCGCCGGTTTTCTGGGGAGAACGGTCGCCACCCATCTCACACAGCAAGGACATGACGTCGTCGGCTTCGATCTGAAAGATCCGGGGATCGACGGCCTGAAGATGCGGATCGGCGACCTGACCGACCTCGATCAGGTGTCGCAGGCCGTCGAAGGCCGCGACGCGATCTGTCACATCGGGGCGATCGGCGACGTCTACCTCGCCGGGGAGGATCCCGGACTGGCGGCGGCGGTCAACGTGCTGGGGACGGCCAACGTCGCCGAGGCGGCCGTCCGTCATGGAGCCCGGGTCGTCTACGCCTCCACCTGGGAGGTGTACGGCGAACCCCGGTACCAGCCCATCGACGAGGGCCACCCCTGCGCACCCGACCATCCGTACAACATCACCAAGCTCGCAGGGGAGTCGCTCCTGCTCTCCGCCGCCCGCCTGCGGGGTCTGTCGGCGATCGCGCTGCGCCTCGGTACCGCGTACGGACCCGGCCTGCGACCGAACTCGGTCTTCCGGATCTTCATCGACCGGGCCCGCCGTGGAGAGCCGATCACCATCCAGGGCGACGGCACCCAGGGTCGACAGTTCACCCACAGTCTCGACATCGCCCGCGCCTTCGACGCCGCCCTCCGTTCGGACGCCTCGGGGATCGCCCTCAACACGGTGGCCGAACGCATGGTGACGATTCGCGAGCTGGCGGAGATGATCGTCGAGCGGTTCCCCACCGAGCTCACCTTCGGTCCGCCGCGACCCGGAGACGTGCCCCCGGCGACCGTCTCGGCGGACCGGATCGCCGAGGTGCTCGGATGGCGGGCGGAGGTCCCCTTCGAAGAGGGGCTCGCCGATCTGATCGACCATGAACTCGCCGGAGGCTGAAGGCCGAATCCTCGTCCTCGTCTACGGGCTCGGGCTCGGCGGTGCCGAGAAACTCCTCGCCACCTCGGCACCCCTGTGGGCGGAGTCGTCGTTCACCTATCGGGTCGCCTACATGCTGCCGTGGAAGGACCAGCTCGCCGACGACCTACGGTCCTGCGGGATCGAGGTCGACTGCCTGGGAGGCACGGCGGCCGACCCCCGGGTGGCTCTCCGCCTCCGCCGGTTGATCCGCACCTGGAAGCCGGACCTCGTCCACGCCCATCTCCCGATCGCCGGTACCGTGGCCCGCCTCGTCTCCCCGGTTCCGGTCGTGTACACCGAGCACAACCTGGCCGACTCGTATCGCCCCCTGGTGCGCCTCGCCAACCGTGTGACCTACCGGTCGAACGCCGCCGTGATCGCCGTCTCCGAGGCCGTCGCCACCTCCCTCGAGGGGTTTCCGGGACCACCGGTGGAGGTGATCCCCAACGGGGTCCTCTGCGAGGTGGACGTCCACGACGCGGCCGCGGCACGGCGCGAACTGGACCTGGAACCGGGAGACCGACTCGTCATCCACGTCGGCAACCTCCGACCCCACAAGGGTCATCGAACCCTCGTCGAGACCGCGGCCGAGCTCGATCGGAGCGGGTCGACCGCGAAACTCGTCTCGATCGGCGGCGAGAAACACCGGGGGGACCTCGATCGACTCCGAGCCGAGGTGACCCGGCGAGGACTCGACCATCGCCTCCGCCTCCTCGGGCGGCGCGACGACGCCCGGGCCTTCATCGCCGCCGCCGACGTGGTGGTGAGCCCGGCCGACGTGGAAGGGCTCCCGGTGGCGATCCTCGAGGCCCTCGCCCTCGGGCGCCCGGTGGCGGCCACCGCGGTCGGGGGGGTGCCCAGCGTCGTGGTCGACGGAGAGACCGGACTCCTGGTACCCCCGGGGGATCCCCGGGCACTCGCCGAGGCCATCGAGCGGCTCCTCGCCGACACCGAATGGGCGGCACGGTTGGGGAAGGCCGGACGAGCGCTCGTCGAGGCGGAGTTCGGGCTCCAGACGATGGTGGACGCCTACGAGCAGGTGTACCGACGCCTCCTTCGGACATGATCGCCATCCGGCCGGCACGACCCGACGACCTCCCCCAGATCCTGGACGTCCTCAGAGCCGCCCTGGGCGAGACCCCCCTCCTCCGTCGCACGCCGGCGCTCTGGAACTGGAAACACCTGGAGAACCCCTTCGGGACCTCCCTGGTCCTCGTCGCCGAGCACGCCGAACGGGTGGTCGGGGTTCGAGCGTTCATGCGTTGGGAGCTGGAGCTCCCCGACGGGCAGGTCCTCCGGTGCGTTCGGGCGGTCGACACCGCCACCCATCCCGACCACCTCCGACGGGGGATCTTCCGGCGTTTGACCGAGACCGCCGTCGAGATGGCACAGACCGAGGGCGTCGACCTCATCTTCAACACCCCCAACGCCACGTCGGGAGCCGGATACCTGAAGATGGGATGGCGCCGCGTCGGCGATCTCGGCGTGATCGTCCGACCCCGGGTCGGCCCGGTCGCTCCGATCGAGCCCGATGACCTTCCCCGGCTCACAGATCACGTGGCCGCGACCGATCCCCTCGAGCCATATCCCACGCCACGGGCGGCGGTGGCCCTGCGTACCCCCCGACGGGAGGAGTACCTCCGATGGAGGTTCGAGCGCCATCCGACCGCCCGATACGCCGCCGTCCGCCGAGGTGGCGGTGCCGGCATCGTCCGGGCGAACGTGCGACGCGGCAGAAGGGAGCTGGTCCTGTCGGAGGTGCTGGGAGACGTCGACCCCGGCCTGTTCCGCGAGGTGGCGAGACGGAGCACCTCCCGGTATGTGGCCACCTGGTTCTCACCGTCGGCTCCCGAACGGCGTCTCGCCCGCCGGGCCCTGTACGCTTCGGTTCCGGGGTTGCGTACGCTCACCCTCGTGGCCCGGCCGCTGCGGACGCTGCCGGTCGACGTGTTCGACCTCGGGAACTGGGACCTCTCGGTGAGCGATCTGGAGCTGCTGTGAGACAGGACATCGTTCTCGGCGCCGGCGCCGGGCTGACGGCGCTCATCGCCTTCACCCTGACCTCGGGCGCGGTCCCCGTCCACCTGGTGGTCTTCGCCGTCGTCGGTCTCGCCGTCACCTATCTCGTGGGGAAGGCGATGGCGACCGAGGTCGACCGGTCATGGCTGCCCGGCCTGCTGGTGGCCGGGTTGGTGGCGAAGCTGGCCGGCTCCTGGGCCCGGTACTTCGTGCTCGTCGAGGTCTACGGCGGCGTCGGAGATGCCCTCGGGTATCACAGCCGGGGCCTCCGCCTCGCCGAGCTGTTCCGCTCCCTCCGGGTACCCACCCTGGACGAGGCGGGGTTCGGATCCACCGGAACTCGGTTCATCTCGTGGCTCACCGGCCTCGTCTACGCCCCCTATGAGCCCGAGCCCCTCGGTGGATTCTGGCTCTACTCGTTCATCGCCTTCGCGGGCACCGTGCTGTTCTACGCGGCGCTGCGGCGAAGCCTTCCCCCCTCCACCTGGCGCCGCTCCCTGATCATGCTCATGTTCTGGCCGACCCTGCTGTACTGGCCGTCGTCGATCGGGAAAGAGGCGTTCATCCTCGGCTTCGGAGGGCTCGTCGCCTATGGGGCAGCCCGACTCTTCGAGCAGTACCGTCTGAGCTGGCTGCTCGTCATCGGAGCGGCGACCGCCCTCATCGCGGTCGTTCGGATCCATGTCGCCGCCCTGTTCGCAGGGTCGATCGTGGTCGGCATGTTGGTGTCCGCCGCTCCCCGCGGCACGGGTCCCCGAAGCCGCAGGTATCTGCTGATGGCCGCCGGGTTCGCCGCCCTCATCCCCTTGGCTGCGCTCGTCTCGGCGCGCTTCGGGATCGACCCGGCGGGGGGCCTCGATCCCTCCGCCCTCGAACCGGTGCTCAACGAGGTCGCCCGCACCACCGGCCAGGGCGGATCGGCCGTGCAGGGAGGGGTGATCCGCTCCATCGCCGACGTCCCCGCCGGAATCCTCAAGGTGCTGTTCCGGCCCCTCCCCTATGAGGCCGCGAACGTGCAGATGCTGCTGGCGAGCATCGAAGGGGTCGCCCTGCTCCTCCTCGTCGTCGCCCGGACCCCGTGGATGCTCGGCAATCTCCGGCGGCTGCGCCGCTTCCCCTACCTCATCTTCGCCGGCACCTTCGCCGCCGGCTTCGTCGTGGCGTGGAGCGCGATCCTCAACCTGGGGATCATCGCCCGCCAACGGGCCCTCGTGATCCCCTTCGTCCTCGCCCTGGTCGCGGGTCTCGGGTGGCCCCTGGCGGCAGACGAGGAGCCGACGGGCGAGGCGGCGACGGAACGGCAGAACGCCCTCAACCCCACCTGAGGGCGGCCGCCACCCCGAGCACCACGACCACCACGCCGGCGACCGCGGCCAGGCCCGGGCCCGCGATCCACCACGCCCCGACCACCACCCCCGTCAACACGCCCTGGGCCGCCGCCGCGGCCAGGGCGACCCGGGGAACGCCGACGCCCCGCTCCCGGAGACGGTCGTAGAGGTGGGAGCGGTCCCCTTCGAACAGGGGGACTCCGGCCCGCCGACGTCGGAGCACGGTCGCCGCCAGATCGACGAGCAGCACCCCGAACATCGAGCCTCCGGCGACGATCCCCACCTCGCTCCCCCCGTCCAGCCTCGATCCGAAGGCGACGAGCATCAGGCCGATCAGGTAACTCCCGTTGTCACCGAGAAACACCTTCGCCGGATGCCAGTTGAACACTCCGAACCCCACCAGGGCTCCTGCCAGCGCCGCCTCCGCCACCGGCACCCTTCCCTCGCCGAGCCCGACGAGGCCCATCCCCACCAAGGTGATCAGGGCGACCGAGACGACCAACCCGTCGAGACCGTCGAACAGGTTGACGGCGTTGATCCCGACGACCACCCCGAGGGCCACCAGGATCCCGGCGATCCCCCCGAGACCGAGAGCCCACGCGGTGAGTCCTCCGGCGACGAACTCCACCCCCAGACGGACACCGGGTGAGAGACCCCGTCGGTCGTCGACCAGCCCCAGGACGAAGACGACGCCGGCGGCGACCAGGAGCGCGGCCTGGGGCTCTCCCACGACGACCGCGGCCACGATGAGCGCCGCGTACAGCCCCACACCACCCAACGGAGCCGCCGGTGACGTATGGACCTTCAGCGGTGCTCCCGGATGATCGACCAGTCCGAGGCGGGAGCCGACCCGAGGCGCGGCCGCCGACCAGAGGAACGAGACCACCGCCCCGAGGGCGGCCGCCGCCATCACCCGGTCCACACGAGCACCTCCGAGGTCTCGCCGCGATGGACCTCGATGGTCCCGGCAGGCTCGAAGCCCATCTTCTGGTAGGCAGAGATCGCGGCATGGTTCCCCGCCCCCACCACCACCTTCACTTCACCGTTTCGGGCCATCTCGGCGAGGAACGCCCGTCCGAGCTCGGTGGCGATCCCCCGGCCCCGGCGGTCCGACACGACCGCCATCGAGACCAGCTCCGCCTTCACGCCCACGTCGCCGCCGTCGTACCGAAGCGTCTCCCAGGCCCGACGGAGGACGGACGGGCGTAACAGGTTCGGCGACGCCGCCAACACCGCCGAGAGCCCGAACCGCCGGACGAAATATCGGTAAAACGCCCCGAGGTCGGCGACGCCGGCGACGAAACCGACCGGGCCCGATCCGTCCTCGGCGACGAGCACCACCGCGTCGTCGTGGCTCACCAACGCCCGGTACAACAGCGTCATGAAGCGACCTCCGAGACGGGGCAGGAACCCGGTCGCGATCGCCTTCCGGTGGAGCGCACCCAGGAACGGGGCGTCGCCGATCTCGGCCGGACGGATCCGAAGCCCCATCGAGCCGCGCTCCCCCAGCGCGCCCGCCAACCGATCGAGCCCCTTGGCGAGGGCCAGCTCCCGATAGACGGAGAGGACGACGTCGACGACCCTCCGCTCGTCGAAGCACCGCTCCGCCCGTTCCCGACCGGCCTTCCCCATCCGCGCCGCGAGATCCGGATCCTCTCCGATCCGCCGGATCGCCTCGGCGAGGGCCTCCGGATCGGCGACGGGGACGAGCAGCCCGTTGTGCCCGTCGACGACGACCTCCCGACACCCTCGGATATCGGTGGCGACGATCGGCAACCCCATCGCTGCCGCCTCCATCGCCGCCCGTGGGAAGCCCTCCCGATGGGAGGGCAACACGAAGAGATCCATCATCGGATACAGCGCGTCGACGTCGGTACGCATCCCCAGGAACCGAACACCCCCGGCTCGTGCCCGTTCGATGAGCGCGTCGCCGAGATCGTCGGCCTTGTCGGGATCCCGGGGTCCGATGCAGACCACCACATACCGATCGTCGAGGGAGCGAGCGGCCTCGAACAGCTCCGGATATCCCTTCTCGGCGACGAGGCGCCCGACCATCCCCACCACCACGGCATCCTCGGGGATCCCGAGCTCGGCCCGGGTCCGCCGACGATGGGAGGCGTCGAAACGGGCCGGGTCGAACCTGGTGAGGTCCACCCCGTTGCCGAGATGGCGCGACCTTCCGGGCGGAGCAAGACGGAGACGTCGGGCCAGCGCGAGGTCCTCCGAGCTCTGGAACAGCTCGGCGTCGGAGAATCGGGAGGCGAACGCCTCGAGTCCGTAGACGAGGATCCGCTTGCCGAGGGGGTCGTCCGGGGAGGCGTAGAAACCGTGGACCGTGTTCACCACGATGGGGACGCCGGCGAGACGACCGAGAACCCGGCCGTACAGACCCGGTTTCGGGTTGTGGGTGTGCAGTACGTCGGGACGGAGTCGGCGGAGCACCCGCCAGAGCTGCGCCGCCGCCCGCAGGTCGGCACCGAGGCTCATCCCCCGGGTGGAGGCGGTCAGGGGGACGTGCTCGACGCCGGCCGCGTCGAGTTCGGCCACCCACGGACCCGGAGAGGAGATCCCCACCGAGCGGATCCCCACCTGGAGAGGAGCGAGGAGCTGGGGAAACAGCAGGTAGCGGAGGGAGAGATCCACCGTGGTGAGATGAGCGATCACCGGACGTGACTCAGCCATCGAGGAGACCCTCCAAGACCTGTTCGTAGCGGTCGATCCCCGCTTCGAGGGTGAAGCGTCGGGCATGCTCCCGACCGGCTGCGCCCATGCGGGCACGAAGCTCGGGATCCTTCCCCAGCTCCCGAAGCGCGGCGGCGAAACCCTCGACGTCGCCGGCAGCCACCAGGATGCCGGTCCGGCGATGCTCCACCACCTCCGGTGTGCCACCGACTCCGGAGGCCACCACCGGACGACCCGACGCGGCCGCCTCCAGCACCACCCCGGGCAGCCCCTCGGTGAGCGAGGTGGACAACAGGACGTCGGACCAGGCGAAGAGCTGCTCCATCTCCGCCACCGAGCCGAGCACTTCGACCCCCGGGATCCGTTCGGCCTCGACCGCCTCCCGGAGCGGGCCGTCCCCGGCGACCCTGGCCGTGATCGCGATGTCGGCTCCGGCGAGCCCGATCGCCCTCACCGCGGTGACGGGGTCCTTCTCCGGGGAGAGCGCACCGGCCACCAGGACCCGAAGCTCGTCGTGGGGCTCGGGCTCGGGGAGCTCGAACCAGTGGGAGGGGACTCCGGTGGGCGCCGTCGTCACCCTCTCGGGTGGCACCTTCATCCGTTCGATGAGCTGTCGACGAGTGGCTTCGGAGACCGCGGTGACCCGGTCACAGCGGCGGATGAGGGCGCGTTGGAGGCACGCGTGCCACCGCCCCCGCACCCAGTAGTTCGGCTCGCCGATCGACGAGTAGACGATCCGGGGCCGCCGACGCATGGCCCGAGTGGCCGTCACGACCGCCCGCAGGGTGGCGCCCCCGTTGGCGAGGACGATGTCGGGTCGCCTCCGACGGAGCAGCCGCCGCAGGGCCAGCACCATCTCCAGGTCGGAGGCCGCCGGTCCGACGACGGACTCGTCGATCTCCACCCGAGGACCATCCCCTCCAGCCCGGAGCGCGACGAGGTCCGCCGCCCAGCCCCGACGGCGCAACCCCGCCACCAGACGCTCTCCGAACACCTCGGCGCCGCGCCGCCGGTCCGACGTGACCAACACGACCACCGAGCGTCGAGCTCGGCGAACCGACCGGGTCACTCGGCGCCGCCAACCCGGATAGGCGCGAGGTGCCCGAAGGGCGAGCACCAGCCGATCGGACCAACGGTCGGCGTGAAGGGTGATCGCCAGATTGAGGGGATGGGGCCGTCGTCCGTCGAATCGGATCAGGTCGGTGCGGGGCAGCAGCTCTCGGGCGACCCGGAGGGGGAGACCCCGGGTGACGGTCGCCGCGAGCACCTCGGGAGGGACCGGCGCACCGAGCGCCGCCGCCATCGTCCAACCCAGATGAACGAGACCGGCCAGCCCGTGCTCGTGCGCGAACCCGACGGCCGCGTCCCAGTCGACGTCGCCTCGCGCCACCTCGACGAGGTCTCGGAAGAGCACCAGACGGAACCGATGGTCCAACAGCGCGTGGGTGCAGAGGAACGCCGAGACGACCTCGCCAGGCAGCCGCCACCCGAGATGGGGGCGGTCCCGATGCGGTGGCCTCGCCCTGGCCCAGGCCTCCTCCATGGCCTGCGCCGCCCTCCCTCGAAGCTGCCGGTACGAGAAGAGATCCCAGTGGAGGTCCACGTTGAAGGCGACTCCCGACGGGTCCTGGAAGAGGACGTCCCGCTTGTCGGCCCGGGGCCCCTTGGGAGGGATGCCGACACACGCCGGATCCGATCCGATCACCTCGAGTGCCGCCGAGAGGTCGGTGGAGGGGACGACCAGGTCCAGGTCGGTGAAGCTTCGCATCCCCGCCGCCGGATAGACCCGGTCGGCCAGATCGGGTCCCTTCACCACGGCGGCACGGACACCGGAGGCCGCGAGACGATCCATGATCCGCCGCAGGCTGCGGCGCATCACCAGCCCGCGGGCGACGAGACGGGCCTGCAGCGCGGAGAGCCCGTCGGGGTCGGCGACGTCATCGGACCGGAGCAGACCGACGAGCCCATGCCGACGGGCGAGCTCGAGACGGGGGGAGTCGATCGACCCCGGCGGACGCTCCCGACCCGCGGCCACCGCCGCCAACACCCGGTCGGCGGGATCGGCCGCGAACAGCCATCCTCCGTTCGGCTTGGTCTCCCTCACCCCGGCCCTCTCGTCTCGGTCGCTCGACGGAACCGACGTCGTCTTCGCCCCACCCTGCGCCCTCTTAGAGTACCGGGGGCGGAGCGGACGAAAAGGGGGATCCGGGATCCCCGGCCGGCACCGCCTCCTCCGGATGACCAGGAGCAGCACCCCGATGACCGCACTCACCACCGCCGACGGACTCGAGCTCGAATCCCGCTGGGACGGGCCCGACGGAGCCGAGACCGCAGTCGTGTTCTGTCACCCTCATCCCAGCTACGGCGGGACCATGACCGCCCCCCTCATGAACGGAGTCGCCGATCGACTCGCCGAGCGGGGGTTCGCGGTGCTCCGCTTCAACTTCCGCGGTGTCGGCTCATCCCAGGGCGAGCACGACGGCGGCGAGGCCGAGATCGACGACGTCGCCGCCGCCGTCGAGGCGGCAGAGCGGGCGCATGCCCGAACCGTCCTCTGTGGATGGTCCTTCGGCGGGGCGATGGCGCTGCGCTGGATGGCACGAGCCGGGCGAGGCGTCCCCTTCGTGGGGATCGCGCCTCCACCGCGGCTGTGCCCGCCGCCGTCGCGACTCCCCAAGGGACCGAAGCTCATCGTGCTCGGCGATCGCGAACAGGTGATCGACGCCGAGGCCCTCCGCTCCTACGCGATCCAGATCGGAGCGAGGTTGGAGATCGTCACCGGCTCGGACCACTTCTTCGTGTTCCGCCACCGCCAGGTGGGGGACATCGTGGCGGACTTCTTCAGCGAGGTCTGAAGCCCCGATTGCGGGCCTCGGCCAGCTCATCGGGCCCGAACGACTGCAACAGGTTCCGCTCCAGGAGATCGTCTGCCTCCACCCGGGCCTCGAGGGCCTCGTACTGGGAGGGGTCGTCGGTGTCGTACACGCGCATGTCGTCCCGGGTCCCCACGAATCGATGGTGTTCGAACCTCCGAAGCCGAGGCATCACCCCTCCCCTCCTCGGCCCGTCGGCACCTCGGCACCGCAGTTGGGACACGTGGCGACGGCGATCTCGCCGACGATGAACCGGAACTCGCATTCGGGACATTGCACCCGAGGCGAGGGGGGTTCGGGTGGTGGCGGAGGGGGAGCCGCATACCCCGGCGGCCCCATCCCCGCGTTCGACCCGCCCCCTGGACGCTGGCCCGCCGCTCTGACCGCGTTCACCGACCCGCAGGCCGGACAGGAGAACTTGCCGGGCCCGGGCACCTCGAACTGCGTGTGGCAGGCACCGCATCGTACGATCATCCTTCACCTCCCACCGGCTCACCGACGGCCCCGATCGCGGCCAGGTACTCGGCTTCGAGCGCCAGCACCGCCGCGATGTCCTCGCGAGGGTAGGAGATGCCGTGGCGGGCGGCGATCTGGCCTTCGATGTACTCCACCGCCGCCGGCGCACCCCCTGCCGTGACCTCGACCGGCGTGCGACGCCGCGGCTGGGCGAGGCCCTGGAGATAGTAGACCTCCCACTCGATGATCCTCCGGACGTCGGACCTCCGGAGACGGCCGGCCCGTTCGGGATCGAGACGTTCGTGGATGAAGGCCACCGCGTCTTCGACGACGTACACCGGCTCGGTCGGACCGACGGTGCGACGCCGCGCCTCCTGGTACACCATGACGGCGACGATGAGCAGGAAGATCCCCGCCAGAAGGCCGACGAGGGCGACGGTGGTGACCCCGGACATACCCAGAACTGTAGATGGCCCCGGGACGGACCTCAGAGGCCGATCCGTTCGGCGAGGATCCTCCGATGGTAGGCGGGGTCACCGAGGGCGAGCTGGGTGCTCTTCGCCCTCCGGAAGTACAGATGGGCATCGTGCTCCCAGGTGAAACCGATGCCGCCGTGGACCTGGATGTTCTCACCCGCGCAGAACAGGGCGGCCTCCGAACAGTAGGACTTGGCCAGCGGCGCGAGCTCGTCCAGCTCCTCGTCGTCGGCGGCCAACGCCACCGTGGCGGCGTAGGCCGCGGCCCGTGCCGACTCCACCTGCACCAGCATGTCGGCGCAGGTGTGCTTGACCGCCTGGAAGGATCCGATCGGCCGCCCGAACTGATGACGCTCCTTGGCGTAGGCGACCGCCATGTCGAGGCATCGTTGAGCGAGCCCGACCTGCTCCATGGCGAGCCCCACCGACCCGACCTTGACGGCCCGTTCCAGCAGCGCCTCACCGGAGGCGGGAAGGCGGGCATCGCCGGGGAGCACGACCCCGTCGAGGTGGAGCTCCGCCAGGCTCCGGGTGAGGTCGAGGGCGTCCATCCGCGAGCGCTCGACCTCCTCGGCGGACACCACGAACCAGCCGATCTCGTCACCGACCCGGGCGGCGACCAGGTAGTCGTCGGCGACGTCACCGTGGGCGACATACCGCTTGGTCCCGGTGACGACCCATCCCTCGCCTCGGGGAACCGCGTCGGTCGTGATCCCGTCGGGGATCCATTCCCCCGTCGTCTCGGTGACGGCGGGCACCACGATCCTGGACCCGTCGGCGATCCCGGGCAGCAGCGATGCCTTCTGGGCCTCGGAGCCCCCGGCGAGCAGCAGGTCGACGGAGAGGAGAGCGCAGAACAGGTAGGGACTGGGATCGAGGGCTCGACCCATCTCCTCCACCAGCACCGCCGCCTCGAGGGGCCCGAAGCCGGCCCCCCCGTACTTCTCCGGGATCATCATCGCCTGCCAGCCCATGGCGGCCATCTCGTCCCATCGGGACCGATCGAACCCCTCGGGTCGGTCGATGATCCGCCGTAGCTCGGACGACGGCAGGCGCTCGGAGAACCAGCGACGGGCGACCCGCGCCAGCTCCTGTTGTTCTTCGCCGAAGGCGACAGCCATGACCGCTCCTTCCCGGGTCCCCCCAGGTTAGCGGTCGTTCACTGCTCAGAACGCCTCGACCGCCAACTCCATGAGCCGTCCGTCTTCCACCTCGGCAGCCTCCCGGCGGGCGGTGACCTGGGGGGCGACCGTCTGCACGAAGAAGCGCACCGACGCCAGCTTTCCGGCGTAGAAGGGGTCGTCGCCCACCAGCGGCACGGCGACCTCCGCCTGCCGGAGGAGCAGCCACGCCACCACCACCTCGGCGAGGCTGAACAACAGCGGGGTGGCGTGCAGACCCGTCCGGTAGATCCGGGTGGGCTCGGACTGTGCCGCCAGAAGATGCTCGACCATGATCCCCACGTGGGCCTGGGCGTCGTCGAGCATCTTGCCCAGCATCTCCCGCTCCCGGGCGAGGGGATCACCGGACCCTCCCGACTTCACGAACTCGGCGATCTCCGCCGCC
>Ga0256839_1000428_pt1 | contig 54605 bp, 55 predicted proteins | sample 354166metaG_FD_185968 | JGI IMG/M metagenome (GOLD analysis project Ga0256839, IMG submission 185968) | Hydrothermal vent microbial communities from Mid Atlantic Ridge, Atlantic Ocean - 354-166 | ecosystem: Environmental > Aquatic > Marine > Hydrothermal vents | place: Atlantic Ocean: Mid... | reverse complement strand
AACTTGACGAAGTGTGGCGTGTGTTTTACAGAACGCACTTTAAAAATCTGGCAGGCAAGGCTGAAGAGTTAGACGAAGCTTACAAAAAATTACGGGAGGAATTTGACAGAATTTCAAAATTATAATTTAAGAGAACAATGAATGAGGAGCTTGCGATATTAATAAACAATTTTAAAAGGGACAAGAGAATATTTTCTTTTGATGAAGCTGCTACTAAGCAAGCTGTCATTATGAGGATATTAAGTTGCTTGGGCTGGGATCCATTTAATATAGATGAGATTTATCCTGAATATTCTGTTGGAAATAAAAGGGTTGATTATGCTCTAAGGTATAACGATAAAAACAAGGTCTTTATTGAAGTAAAAAAAATCGGTGAAGATTTAGAAAAGCATCAAGAACAGCTTTTGAAATATTCCTTTGAGGAGGGAGTTAAACTTGCGATACTAACAAATGGAATAAGTTGGTGGTTCTATTTACCGTTGTATGAGGGTAACTGGGAACAGCGAAAATTTTATACCATTGAACTGTATGATCAAAAAACGGAGGATATTGTGGAAAAATTTGAAGAGTTTTTATCAAAAGAAAATGTAGCCTCTGATAAAGCTATAGAAAATGCTGAAAAAATATATAGAAGCATACAAAAGCGGTATTTAATTAAAGACACACTTCCCAAAGCATGGGAAAAAATAATGACAGAACCTGATGAGCTTTTAGTTGAGCTCTTAGCTTATACAGTGGAAAGATTGTGCGGTTATAAGCCAGATTATGAAATAGTTAGGAAATTTCTAATGGAAAATTGGGAAGTTTTAAAAAGTTCAAAAAAGGAAATACAACCTACCGAGCGGGTATTGCCGAAAAATATTTCTATTAATGTATTTGGTAACTATACAGGGAGATCAATAGAATCATTCACATTTAAAGGTGAAAAATACTATGTGCGTTCGTGGAAAGAAATGTTGATTAAAATATGTGAACTTATGTATGCCGCTCATAAAAATCAATTCGGCAAGATACTTAACTTGACAGGTAAAAAGAGACCGTATTTTACAAGAAATCCCAACGAATTAAGATCACCTGAAAAAATAAGAAATACGGACATTTTTGTTGAAACTAATCTTAATGCCAATCAAATAGTCAGAATTTCAAAGGAAATTTTATTAATTTTCGGATACAGAGAAGATGATATAAGTATTAAATTAAAGTAAACCTTTAACCTGTTCAATCTTTTATCTCAAAAATGTCCATATTGTAAACTTTTACTTCCTTTGTTTTTGTGCTTACATATTGAAAGTATCTATCTGGATAAATTACGGTTGAAGCTGCGCCTGCAATACTGACAGGTTTTTGCCCTCCCGTGATGTCAACGACTATATCCCTTTCCCTGTAGCCCTCGTTTTTCAGTTTTTTGTATATATTTTCAATAGTTTCGTGGATCTGTTCTATATTTTCAAAATCAACAGGGTTGTGTTTTTGAATTTTTAGGTTAATTTTATCTTTTAATATATTTGAAATCAGTTCTTTAAACGCATCAAACTGAGTATCACTTTCCCTTGATGGTATTATGATAACCCTTTCAACAGTTTCTTCGTGTTCTTTTATAGCCCTTAAAGGCATTTCCCAGCTTAATTTTTTGTTTTTAAAATCCTCTAAGGTGTTAATATTTCTATAGATATCCGGATTGTCTTTACTCAAAAAGACAATGATTACTTTAAAATGTTTATCTTTTGCGGTATCAATTTTATATTTTAATTCTGTAACCGCATATCTTCTTGCAAGAAATACTAAGAAGGAAAGTATTAATACGGATACACCCAGCTGAATGAAGGCTTTTTTATAATGCCCTGAAATGAGCTGTGCTATACCGTCGGGAAGCCATGCAAGGATTATGGTTACTAATACAAAGATTGACAGACTCTTTATTGTAGTCAGTTCGCCTATTAATTTCCTTAAGGTTTTTCTTGTATGTATATCCACCTTACTTCACTTCCAACTTTTCGTAAGCTTTAAACACTTCCGCTATAAATGATTTAAATTTTTCTTCGCTTTCAAGGACTTCTTTTACATAACCTGCGTATTGTCCTGAGATTTGATCATTACCATGGACAACTGCATTTCTCAATTTTTTGAATTTTTGAAATGTTTCAACAAGGCTTTGATCCTGAAGGGAATCAATTAGATCTTCCCATTTATCTTTTCCGCCTTTCTTTAGTATGGCTTCGTTGAGCAGGGTTATTGTTTTTAAATACTGCCTCCTTTCAAAGAAGAACTTTGCCCTTTTTACGAATCTGTCTTCAAGTTTCTTTTCTTCGTTGAAGGATTTTATTTCTTTGAGTAGCTGTTCGGAAAAGAGGTCCTGCGTGGGAAGTTCGGATATACTTTTTATGTCCTTTCGCGGTCTTTGATTTATTTCAATTTTGAAGTAAGTTCTATTGAAAAGGTCTTTGTGATCTTTAAAGAGTATGGAGCTGAGTTCGGAAAAGTTTCCTGTATTGTGAAATATACTTAAGTTTTCCGTAAGCTCTATTAATTCTTTCAGTATTTTCAGTTCTATAACGGGTTTCCCCTCCCCTTGATCGTTGAATTCTAAGAAACCGTAGTAAATATTTATATCCTTAATACCTAAGTAGCGTAGTGGTATTAAAGTAAGTAAAGCCACATAAGGCATGTATCTGTAGGCGTGGGTTATGTCAAATATAACTTTTTCCGGTATTCTTTCAAAGCTGTGGAATACATTGAGAATTCTGTCTTTTATTTCTTCCGCATTTTGCGGGCTGTTGCTCACAGGAATTAGAAAAACATTGTAGTGTAGTTTTTCCGAGAGTTTTTCGCCGAATTCTCTTAGTAGCTCTTCCAAATTTTCCTGAGATCTATCCAGGTTATCCGCTATTTCAAAAAGATCTTCCTGTTCTTCTTCTTTAAGGAGTTCAATGAGTTCGCTCCATGTTGAACCTGTTGTGCCTATGAACAGGGCATTGTCTATATCCTCTTTCAGCCAGTTGGCGAGGGCTGATCCGAAAAATGTAGTTTCAAGAGATTTGCCGTCGGGGAATTTATACTTTGTTTTTAAATATCTTCTTCCCTCTGCCTTATTTTCTCTTGCTTTGCCTATGAAGCTTATCAGTGTAGTCATTTTAAATACCTCCCCTTAATAGACTTTAACAAGAAAAAAGTCGTATTTACCTTCTTCTATTATTTTTTCAAGTTCTCCTTCTGAGAATATTTTACCTTCTTGCGGTCTTACACCGAGCTGGAATACTATTGCTTTGTCTTTGCTTTTGAGTTTTAAGGGAGTCCTTCTGTATTCTATCTCCTTTCCTATGAGTTTTTTCAATATCCGTGCGGTTGAAGGGTGGGATATGTATGATAGAAATTCTTTATTTTTCAGTATGTCTATTGCTTGTCTGCGGGGAATCTTTTTAAATTCCACTAAGGCGTGATCTTCGGAGAGCATATTTATGGAGAAGGCATTCAGTAGATATAAATTACCCTTACTTTCCTTCTGAATTGTATATACTATGGCGTATTCATCACCGGTTCTATGGGTAAGGTGTAGACACTTGTAGTCTTCAATGTAATATCCCAAGGCAAAGCTGAGGGCATTGGAGGTCTCAAGTATTAGTTTTGCACATTCAAAATTCCTTTTTCTTATTTCCCTTGCTATACTCTGAGCTACTTTTAAAACATTTTTGTCAAGCTCCTTACCCGAAAGGGTGGATATAAATAAGATTTCTCTTTTCTCCTGTTTTCCCGATTTTGAGGAAATATATATTTCTTTAATGTCCTTTTCCGGTTCCTGAATGTTTATTAAATCTTTTGCGGTATCATCTCCGAAAATATCGCTTTTCAAATCAAAGATCTTTTTGTAAGTAGCCTCTTCTGGCGAATAGGTGTAAAATTCAACGGGGAGTTTTGCCTTTGAGGTTAATACGCCTAAGTAGAAAGACATGCACAGAATACTTGAAGTTATGGAAACCTTTGCGGGTATATATTTTTCCCTTATTTCTTTAACTTTGTTTATCATTTCTTCAGCCCACATTGAAAAGTGGTTAAAGCTTTTGATGTTTTCTTCAAACTTCTCCGTCCAGAAAAGGTTTTTATCTATGTGAAAGACGGATCTTATGTAATCTGAACTGAAAGGAAACATGTTCTCAAAGGGGTAAGTATCCTTTTGGGGGATCACCGCTATAGGTATTTTGAGATCTTCTAAGAATTCCTTAAGATCTTTCACATTTTTTAAGCACTTATGGGGGTAGAGGAGTGGTATTTTTTGTTCCTTCGCTATTTCAATTTTTCTGTCAAGGTGTTCAACTTCTTCTATGTTTCCCTCTTCGGAGACTATGCCTGTAAAGGCTATGTTTTCTATCTGTTTTCCAAAGCTAACTGCTGAATATATAGCCAACAGAAAGGACTTGGACTTGAAGTCAAAGCCTCTGCTGAAGGTAATAAACATGCCTTTTTTTGTTAACTTGATCAGGGGTTCAAATACGGAAGTATCAACTGGATCAGGCGATACAACTATTTCTTTTTCAAGGGGGATAACGAGCGCCTTTATCATAACCGCATTTATGCCGTCGGATACGGGAAAGTTAACCTCTACCTGTTCTTTTTCAAAGAGATCTTTTAATACATCAGGGCTTGTATTTAATTTTTCCGAAAGGGTGTTTATATTAACCAAATCTGCTTTTTTAAGGAATAGCTTTACTGCCCAGAAGTTTATGTTTTCTATGTCTTCAAACACCTCAAAAGGAAATACGGAAATCAATTCTTTAATTTCCCTTTTTGTCACATAAGATAAGTTTCTTAGGAAACTCTTTATAAGTCCGAGCTTCTGATTATGGGAGAGTCTTTCAAACATCTTTAACCCTTAGGCGTTCTTCCATTGCTTTGAAGCTGTAAAGATCTTTACTTAAGGGTATTTCAACCTTGGGGGGCAGTTTGCCCGCAAAGAGTATTATTTCACCTTCTTTGTGTTCAATAACTATCTTCTTAAGCTTGCCTATGAGTTTTTCTTCCGGTAAAACTACAAGGGTTTCCTCTTCTTCATCGTAAAACCACCTTACTTCTTCCTTCTCTCCCCAGTTTTTCTCTTTTAAAGAGGCTGCAAGACTGAGGTAATCTTCTTTAAGAGATTTTAAAATTTTTATGTTTTCCTCAGTCTGGAATAAGGAAGTATATCTTTTCGCTTCCAGTTCTTTAAACTCTTTTTTAGGACCTCCGCCTATTTTGCCGTCTCCTTTCTCTTTACCTTCTTCCACCCTCCTTATCCTTGATAGCATTTCTTTTTCTATTTCTCCTATTTTGAACAGGGTTCTTAGTTTTGAAATCCTTTCTAATCTATCCTTCGGTAAGGATAAGGTAAGATCCGTTTGAGCTATGTAGGTTTTATCCTTTACCCTTATAAGAACATCTTTGTGTGTAGCCATTTCCCAAAACCTTGAAAGGGGTATGAGTTTGTAATACTCTCTCTTTACTTTTAAAACTAAGAAGATCATTTCTATGTTATCAAAAGAGGGGAATATTTCAATTACATCTCCTTCGGAAGGAGTTTTTACCTCTTCCACCTCTTCCGGTTCTACGGAAGGAAAGGGGGGGAGGGATATATTTTCAATATTCACCCTATCTTTCTCTTCTATATCTGTATTCATATACAGCAAGCCTTTGTATAGTTCAAGTATTTCCTTCAGTATATTCATCTTCTTTATTCACCTCTTTACATATTTTTAAACGAAGATCCTCACATATTTTTGACATGTAAATTCTGATAAATTCCCTTACCGCATCTTCGGAAATGTCGTTCTCTTTTATTGCCTTTAAAAACTTACTGTAGGTGCTGTTTGATTTTCTTTTCACATCTTGATACATGGCATCTCTTGACTTATTTCCCCAGAGACATTTATAACGCTTAGAATCCAGTCTGTAGCAGAAATACTTGATTTCTTCCTCATTTATAACTTCAAAAAATATATCTCTTACACAATTAACCTCTATCTTGTGTAAAATCTCTTCTTCTACCTTATTGTTTAAAGAATCCTCTTCTTTATGTTTTCCTAATGTGTCAATAGGTCTGTTTGGTGCTTCTTCTTGGTTTTCTTTGAATAACCCAGACTCAATTAAATAGTAGTGTAATTTTTTTCTTGACATATCAACGAGATAATTTCCTATACTCCGCTTTATATAGGCTCTTAATTCTTGTTCAGATGCCTTTAACATCTTTTCAAACCTTTTTCTGTTTTTTAGAAGTATAACTATAAAGTCCTTTACTACATCTTCATATACATCTTTTTTTTGCCAGCATCTTAACTTCGCTATTTTTTCAAGGAGAGGGGTTTTAAAACTGTTGGATACTTTTATAAACATTTTTATAAGTTCTTCTATAAGTTTCTTGTATTCGTGATCTTTTAGTGTATTGTTATACAGTTTGGTAAGGAGAGTTTTCAGATCCAATTTTCTCCCTCCTTAAACTATTTAAATTATTCTGAAAAAGCTCCTTTTTCACTAGCTTTGAGCTTGAAAATTCTTGAACTTATCCCTTCACTACTGAAAGCTTTGTTCATAGCTTTTCCAACTTTGTCTGAGAACTCAGGGGAAACCAAAGCTCCTATAGTAGGTCCCGCACCGCTGAGAAATACAGCATAAGCACCTGCCGAATATCCCGCCTCAAGAACTTTGTAAAAGCCAGGAATTAAATTAGCTCTTAAGGGTTGGTGCAGTTTGTCTTTAACAGCTTCCCTTAGCAAAGGGTAGTTTCCCCTCAAAAGGGAGTAAACCATAAGTGACGCTCTTTGAATATTAAAGACAGCATCTTGCAAGCTTACTGACTTTTTTAGAACTCCTCTTGCTGATTCCGTTGAAAGTTCAAAATCAGGAACAACGAATACAAGACGTATATCCTCAGGAAACTTTATTCGTTCAAAATATATATCCTTATTCTGAATACATATAACAAATCCACCGACAAAAGCAGGAATTAGATTATCAAAGTGAGACTCAAACAAAGAAGCTATCTTTAATTTATCTTTTAACGAGAGCTTAAGGTTGTGTAATCTGCAAGCTATTTCTATTCCTCCCACAATAGCAGTAGCTGATGAACCAAGTCCACGAGAAGTAGGAATTCTGTTGAATTGATAGATCTCAAAAGGTTGTGGATAAACTCCGCACGTCTCACAGGTTTTTTTATAAACCTTTATTACAAGATTGTTTTCATTCTTGGGCAGATTTTTACCTTCTCCTTTTATTTCTACTTTAAAGGAATTACTTTTTTTAACTTCAAAAACATTGAACAGTTCAAGAGCCAAACCAAAAGTGTCAAATCCAGAACCGAAGTTAGTAGTAGTAGCGGGGACATATATCTTCATAAATTACTATGATAAAGATTTTATAATTAAAACTTGATGAGAATGAACGCTCTTGTTTTGGATCTGGAAGGCACTACTTTTGAGATAACGGAAAAGCTAAACGAAGCTCTTAACACTATATACGATGAAGGAGGTGAAGTAATAGATGTAAAGGTAGTTCATGCCAGAGAACACGGTATAGACGGTTTTACTGTTGTTTATACAATAATTTACAAAAGTCGGAAGGAAGTTCCTCAAGAATAAGTGATGGTGAGGTATTTGTTTTTATATACAATCTTGCTCCTAAGTTTATCTTTTTCTTTTGCTCTTCCTAATGTGGAAATTCCTTTTTTAAAACTTTCTTTCCTCAATCTTCAAGAAGATTTACAGGAAGCCAGACAAGAAGGGAAATACTTAATCATAATGTTTTATCAGGAAGGTTGTCCTTTCTGCGATAAAATGTATAGAGTAACCTTTCAAGATAAAAAAGTAAAAGAATACTTTACAAAGTATTTTTATATGGTTCTTGTTGATATAAAAGGTGCAAACTTATTAATAGATTTTCAAGGTAAGGAAATTACAGAAAAGGAATTCGCTCACAGACACAGGATAAGGGGAACACCTGTTTTTATATTTGTAGATCATCAGGGAAAACAGATTCTAAAACTGATAGGTTACATTCCACCCCAGGACTGGCTTATAGCTGGACGTTACATAGTAGAAGGTCATTACCGTCAAAAGAGTTTTTACAAGTTTCTCAGAGAAGAGAGGAAAAAGAAATACCAATGATTCTCCTCTTTCTTTTATTTATTCTTTCCGCTTATGGACAGGAAGTTCTTGTGCTTGATGTTAACAAAGTAGTATCCTTAGCTCTGGAACAAAACAGAAAACTCAAAAAGTTAAAAAGGGAAATCCTTTCCTTAGAAGATATTTATAGAGCTGAGAAAAGAGAAAGATTTTTCCCAGAAATAGAACTGTTGATTGATAAAGAAAGCACTCACTTATTAGGGAAAATGCTTCTTCTTGATATAGGAAATAGACTCGCAAGAATAAGATCAGCAAAGATTTCACTTCTTATAAAAAAGGAACTCCTTAAGGAGTTGGAAAGACAGATAAAAATAAAAGCTGTAAGACTTTTTGCCGATCTATACCTTGCTGAAAAAACCGCAGAAGTTAAAAGAGAACAAATGGCGATAGCTTATATTAGATTTGACAGAGAAAGAGAAAAAGCAAAAAGAGGTTTATCAGATAGGGTTAAAGTGGCTGAATGGGAAAGAACTTATAGGAGCTTTAGGGCGGAACTACTTTCAGCTCAACGCAGATACAATGAGATTCTTATGGAAATAAAACGCTTTGCGGGTATAGATGTGCAAAAATACGTGGAAGTTGACTATTCACAGCTTTTTAGTTTCCAAATTCAAATAGAAAAAACTATTGATACAGAATATCTCCTAAACCTTATGAAGGACAACTATTTATTACGTATAAAAGATAAGGAAATAGCTTACTTTGAAAGCAAAGCAAAAGAACAGAAAAAACTCTTTTATCCAGAACTTTACTTGTATTCGGGAGTATATAGGAACTTTAAAGGAGAAAACGAATTAGTAGGTTACTGGAATCTGATCTTGAGAATTCCCCTTTTTGACGGAAAAGCCTCCTTTTACAGAGAAAGGAGCTTTTTGGAACTTAAAAGAGCAGTGGAAATAGAGAAAAAAGATATATCAGAAACTATAAAAAAAGAGATTCTTTTAGCTTCCTACGAATGGGAAGAGCTAATGGGAGAATACGAGTCAGCTGTAGCTTTTGATACATGGGCGCAGGAGTATTTAGACTTAAGCCGTTCCAATTACGAACTGGAACTCGCCTTTGATCTCGGTTACGCTATGTCCACAAAAACATTAGCAGAAAAAAAGCTGGCAGAGGTTCAATTCCGTATTCTTCTATTACTTATGAAACTTTACGCTCTTGTAGGCTCAGATCCCTTTAAAGTTTTTAAAGAAATTCCCCCCTTTCTTAAAGATAGGAGGGGAGAAATATGAAATCCTTTATCTTACTATTCTTGCTTGTATCCTTTACACTCGCGGAAGAGTTGAAGATATACACTATCGTTCAAGGAAGGGTGTTGAAAGTCTATGTAAAAGAAGGAGAAAAAGTAAAGAAGGGACAACTGCTCTTGGAAATAGATCCTTCTCTTTACTCCGCACGTAAAACTGTTCTTTTAGGAAAAAGAAAAGAAATACAGATAAAGCTCTGGAAAGCGGAAAGAGATTTTAAGAGATTGAAAGAGCTTTTTGAAAGAGATCTATTGGCGGAAACACGTCTTGAAGATCAAAAGGTAAAGTATGAAGCTGAAAAAGCAAAGTTGGAACAAATTGAAGGAAAGCTTAAAGAAATAGAAACTCTTATATCTTATACTAAGATATACGCACCTGAGAACGGCACTGTAAGGAGATTACTAACCCCTGAAGGAGCGTATGTCAACGGAGAACTGATACCTCAACCGGTTCTCATACTCTCAAGGTAAAAGCTTGTAGATTTTTCCTGATTTATAATCTATTACGTAAATTTCTCCATCTCTGTCCTCCGCAAAAGAGGAGATTTTGAATTCTGTATCAAAAAGCAACTTAACTTCAATGTTACCTGGTTTTCTCTTCAAAGCCCATATCCTACCAGAACAGTAATCCCCGAATATATACCAGCCGTAAAGATCTTTTATAAGTTTACCTCTATAAACGTAACCCCCTATGATAGAACAGTTGCCTTCCTTCAGCGGATAGGAGTAAATGGGAAAAGTGTAAAAATCCTTTTCTTTACACCCCTCTAATTTGTAAGGAGCAAAGCCTTCATAACATCTCCAGCCGTAGTTTTTACCCTTTTCCACTACGTTTATTTCCTCCCATCTATCTTGACCTACATCGCCGACCCACAACTCTCCAGTTTTCCTGTCAAAGCTCCATCTCCACGGATTTCTGAAGCCGTAAGCGTAAATTTCCCTTCTTCCCTCGCCTTCTCCGAAGGGATTATCGGGAGGTATTCTGTAAGACCCTTCCTTCCCTACATCTATTCTAAGTATAGCTCCTAATAATGTTTGTGGATTTTGAGCGTGATTCAGAGGATCTCCTGCAGAACCTCCGTCTCCGAAACCTATGTATAAATAACCGTCTGGACCAAAGACTATATGACCACCGTTGTGGTTAGAGTAAGGTTGTTTGACTTTTAAAATGATCTTCTCTTTTTTATCAGGACCGAGCTCTGAAATAACAGAATACATATCCTTATTTGTATAAGAAAGGAAAATACGGCCGTTTTTCTCAAACTCAGGGTGAAAAGCCATTCCCAGTAATCCCATTTCTCCTCCACTCTTTACTCTATCCCTTATGTCTATGAACAACTGACTCCTTTTACTGTTAACGGAAAAAACTTTAACAGCTCCTCTCTGCTCCACTACATAGAAAACACCTTTTCTGATGGGATCTTCCAGGAGAAGCACAGGGTTTTTAAACCTAAGGTAAGGAAATGCATCTTTTAACTCCAAGGCAAAGCTCAAAATACTTGTAAACAATAACAGTAAAATTACCCCCATGTAAATTAAAATACTTCTCTATGAGAGTTGTTAGCGGAATGAGACCTACAGGGAAACTCCATCTTGGTCACTATTTTGGTGTTATAAAAAACTGGATAGAACTTCAGAAAAAACACCAAACCTTTTTCTTTATAGCGGATTGGCACGCTTTAACAACAGCTTACAAAAAAACAGCGGATCTTCAAAAAAACATAGAAGATGTTATGGTAGACTGGCTTGCTCTTGGTTTAGATCCTCAAAGAAGTTGCCTCTTTATTCAATCCAAGGTAAAGGAACACGCTGAGTTACATCTCTTGTTTTCTATGATTACTCCCAAGAGCTGGCTTGAATGGAATCCCACCTATAAAGATATGAAGTATAATCTACTGAAACTTCAGGAAATCTCACTCCAGTTCAGAGGAGGGCTCAGAGATGCGGTAAGGGAGTTTATAAATATGATTCCCTATAAAGTTGAGGATTTTGAAAAGTTAGAAGAACGTATGTTAGACGATCTTGCAGAAACTCTAATAGCAGCTCTCTTTGAAGGAGAAATTGAACCCGATTTGTTAAAAAAGCTCAACGTATCCAAAAGAGAATTCTACGAGACGGATACATACGGCTTTTTAGGTTATCCTGTGCTTCAAGCAGCGGACATACTAATATACAAAGGGGAAGGAGTTCCGGTAGGAGAAGATCAGCTCCCCCATATAGAGCTTACTAGAGAAATAGCCAGAAGGTTTAACTATCTCTACGGAGAGGTTTTCCCAGAACCTTCCGCACTTCTTACAGAAACACCCCGCATTCCCGGAACAGACGGCAGAAAAATGAGTAAATCTTACAACAATGCAATATTTTTCGCAGACAGTTGTGAAGAAGTAGAAAGAAAAGTAATGGGAATGTTCACAGACCCTCAGAAACTCAGAAAAAATGATCCCGGCAGACCAAATATATGTGCCGTTTTTTCCTATCATAAGCTTTTTACAACAAAAGAGCAAACTGAAGTTATAGAAAAAAACTGCATCGCCGGCAAGCTTGGTTGTGTTGAGTGTAAGAGAAAAGTTTTAGAAAGCTTAGAAGAATTCCTTTCCCCTATAAGAGATAAAAGAGAAAAAATTAAAAAAGATATAAAGAAAGTAAGAGAAATTTTTTCAGAAGGATCACTGAGAGCGGAGAAAGAAGCAAGGGAAACCATTAGTGAAGTCAGGATTGCTATGAATCTCCGATGATAAAGCTCTTTTTATTCTTTGTGTTTTTTATTTTTATACTTATCCTGTGGTTTTTTCTGTTTCCTGTTAGAAGAACTAAAAGAGTCTTTCTATGTGAAGATCTTGTAGAACCTCCTGAAAAGTTTATATACTCTTACGTTTTTCACATACACACTCAATTTTCCTATGATTCCTTGGGTAAACCTCAAGATGTAATTGAAGCAAGAGATCTTTTAGGAATAGACTTTGTAGTAGTTACAGATCACGATGATGATTCAATAAAGATATTTGCAGATGAAAGACTTTTGGCGGGTAAAGAGATAAAACTCAACAACAAAGAAGGACAGCTTCAAGGAAACTTGCTGCAAATAGGGAGTATTAATGTAATAGCACATCATTTCAGGAACAGATACCGTTGGAAGTTAGAAAAAAACAAAGATTTTCTGTTTGAGTTGATAAATCTAAGAGATGTTTTCCTTGCTCATAAAAGAAAACTATTTTTCTACAGCATTACTGCCATTTTACTATATCCCTTTATGGGAAAAAGTTTAATCTCTTCTTTCATTAAACTTATTGATACAAAAAGTTACGCCCTTAAATATCTGTCAGAAGGTTGGCGCTGTAAAATTATCGGAGGATTAGATCACCATGTAAAGTTCTACGTCAAAGAAGTAAAAAGGAGAATAATGTTACCTTCTTACAAAATATCCTTTTCACTTATGAGAAACTTTCTTCTTAGTTCAATTCCTATAAAGGGAAAAGAAGATTTTCTCAAGGCAATGAAGGAAGGAGTAAACGTAATTTCCTTCTCCGATAAACCTTCTTTTGTATGGGTAGAAGAAAATAAAATAAAAGCGTGTTCTCCTTTTACAAATACTTATATGATTGTAATTTCGGAAAATCTTAAAGAAAGAGAGTTTTTAGGTTCTAACCTTTTACTTTCGGATCTTGAACCGGGGTATTATATAATTTTGGGGTATACCTATAAATTCAGATTTGGGGGAATGTTGTTTGGCGTAAAACCGCTTTTTGTTTCCGATCTTCTGGAAATTGAAGATGATAATTGAATACTCTGCTTATGAAGTTTTATTACTGTCCGCTCTAACTCTGATAACCGTTTTTATTTCTCTTTTAAAGGGTAGAATTAGAGAACTGACTCTTTTGTCCGTTGGTTTTCTGCTCTTTACTCTGTCCAGAGTCCCACCTGTATTGATGGAAAGCGGAATACTACCTATTTATTACTTTTCCACCACATCTGCTATTTTGTTGATAGGTTATACATTGATTAAAATTGCGGATAGAATAAAATCTTTGAAAGATCTTGAACACAGTGCTTTTTACGATCCGTTAACGGGTGCTTACAACAGAGGATTTATAGAGGAATACGTTCAAGAAGAAATAAGAAAAGCCAAAAGACTAAAAGGTAGATTTTGTATTTTACTCTTGGATTTAAACGATTTTAAACATATAAACGATCGCTATGGACACAATGCAGGGGATAAAGTGTTGAAAATGGTGGTGAAAAAGCTAAAAGAAAGCATGAGAGACTACGATTTAATTGCCAGATGGGGCGGAGATGAGTTTTTGGTAGTTTTACCCTTAGAAAGAGGTTCAGAAGTTCTTGATATTGCTAACAGATTAAGCAACGATTTCAGAGTAAAATACGGTAACATAGAAGTGACTTTTAGTATAGGCTATGCTTGTTATCCAGCTGACGGGGATAATCTTGATAGATTGGTTCATATAGCGGATAGCAGAATGTATAGAGCCAAAATGCTTTTTAAAGAGGTAAAAAGGTATGGGTTGGAAAATAAGAGTTAAAAGGAATTTCAATGCCGCACACTATTTGACAGACTACAGAGGTGGTCCAGAACCGCTTCACGGACATACATGGCAAGTAGAGGTTTATCTTAAAGCGGACAGTCTGGATAAAGGGGGAATAAGTATAGATTTTATTGAGTTAGATAACTATTTAAAAAAAATACTACCCGACTATTCTCTGCTCAACGATATTCTCCCTTTCTCCCCGAGTGCGGAAAATCTTGCAAAGTGGTTATACGACAGATTAAAAGAAAAATACCCTGAAATTGAAAAAGTAGTGGTCTGGGAAACAGAACGCTACGGGACTGAATACTGTGAATAGAATAGGTATAACTGCGGGAGATCCTTCAGGTATAGGGGCAGAGCTTATCGTTAAAATAGCTCCCGCTTTTAGAAGAGATACAGCTTATATACTATACGGAACTGAAAATCTTTTCAAGAAAGCAGCCCGTATGCTGAAAAAGGACTTTAGCTTTTTAACAATAGAAAACCCGCAGGAAGCTTGCAAACCCGGAATTTATTTAATAGAAGTTGAAGAAGATCAAACAGAAATCTACACTCCTTCCTTAAAATCCGCAAGAATGGCTCTTACAGCTCTTGCAAGAGCTACAGTTGATGCAGTTGGTAAAAAATTACAGGGAATTCTCACAATGCCTTTAAACAAGCACTGGGCTAAGAAAGCAGGATTTGCCTTTGAAGGTCAAACAGAGTATTTAGCTAATGCATGTGGGAAAGAGGAAGTTGTTATGGTTATGTTTTCAGAGCGTATCAAGGTAGCCTTGTTAACTACTCACATTCCCCTAAGAAACGTTCCCTTTGAAGTAACACAAGAGAAAATTAAGAAAAAATTAGAGCTTATACTTGGAGAATACAGCAAACTCTTCAAGAATATTCCTACCGTAGGTGTATTAGGTTTGAATCCCCATGCGGGAGAAAACGGAGAAGTAGGAACAGAAGAACTTACAGAGATAATTCCCGTTGTAAGATATTTCCGTGAAAAAGGATTTAAGGTAGAAGGTCCTCTTTCACCCGATAGCGCCTTTATAAATGGAAATAAATTTGATCTTTTTCTGTGTATGTATCACGATCAGGGATTGATCCCCTTTAAGATATTGGCAGAAGGTAGAGGAGTTAATATTACCTTAGGGCTTCCCTTTATAAGAACTTCTCCCGCTCACGGGACAGCTCACGATATAGCGTGGAAGGGTAAAGCTGATCCCTCTTCCGCTTTAAAAGCTCTTGAACTGCTTCATAAATTGATTCAAAATGTTAAAGAATGAAGAGTCTTCTGTACTTACTTTTTTTTCTTATTGTTTTTGGCATATCCTTTTACTTCTTTATTATGAACACAGATCAAACTGTTTCACTGAAGCTTTTCGGTGGAGTGAAAACACCCGCTCTTCCAGTAGGAATGGTGGTGATTATCTCTTTCTTTGGAGGATTTTTAGCGGGTATTTTTTTCCTTCCCTTGACTTATATCATAAGGAGATTATCTTGATGACTGTATTCTAAATAACGGGTGTCCAAAAGCCGCCTGCCGGGTATCTGGACACCTTTTCAGGGCGGGGTATAAATAGCCCGGCTAGGAGAAAGGAGTTAAGCTATGAGAGAACAAGAAGTTGCCATGATTTTTAAAATCACCGATAAAGCGGTAGAAGAGATAAAGAGAATAGCCAAGGAGAATAATATAGAAAATCCGATATTAAGAGTAAGAGTTGTTCCCGGTGGTTGCTCTGGATTCCAATACGCCATGGGCTTTGAAGAAAGCACAGAGGAAGGAGATTACATCTTTGAACAAAATGGAGTAAAAATAGCTATAGATCAGTTTTCCATGCCTTATATTAACGGTGCGGAACTGGATTACATTGTAGATTTTATGGGAGGCGGTTTTACCATTCGTAATCCCAATGCTTCAGGAGGTTGTGGTTGCGGAAGTTCCTTTAGTTGTTAGATATGGCTCAAATACTGGAAGGAAAACTCTTAAAGCCTTTCCTCATTCATGAAATAAAAGAACTTGAGAGAATAAAAAGGGCTTTAAACTTAGATGAACACATACCCGCTATAGATAACATAGTTTTGGCTATTGTTCCTTCAAGACGAGGCAGTTCTTTTGAATTAGTATCTGTATTTAAGGATACACTCAGAGAGTCCGATATTGTATTTCCGGAAGAAAATTTTATCCTTCTTTTACTACCGGGAACAGATGCAATGGGGGCTGTTCATATACTTGAAGGATTAGCGGATTTTATCGGTAAAGATTTAAAAGATTTTGCCTTCGTGGTATATCCGGAGGAAGGGCAGACAGCTCAGGAGCTTATAGAAAACCTACAGAAAAAGGCTCTTAATCAGTTTAATCTTGATCTTTCAAAATGTTTAAACTAAGAAAAGAATTAGGACAGCATCTCTTGCTGTCACAGGGAGTTCTGAGACGTATAGCGGAAAGCTTGCTCTTGAGTGAAGATGACATCTTGGTAGAAATAGGCGGAGGAACGGGAAACTTAACGAAGATACTTTTAGAATATCCTTTGGAGAAGCTTTACGTTTTGGAAATTGATACCCAAATGGTGGAGAAACTAAAAGTTATAAAGAATAAAAAATTGAAAGTAATCCAAGCAGATGCAACTCGTTTTAGATTCTGTTCCTTGGGAAAAAGATTAAAGGTTACAGGAAATTTACCTTATAACGTAGCTTCTCTGATAGTTGAAAACACAGTTATAAATAAGGATTGTATAACCCTTGGAGTTTTTATGCTTCAAAAAGAAGTAGCTCTTAAACTTGCAGGTAAAAGTAAAGTCAGTTGGTTAACTCTGCTTCTTAATACCTTTTATGAAACCGAGTATCTTATGAGTATTCCTCCCCGCTTTTTTACTCCTAAACCTAAGGTTGAATCCGGACTTATAAGAATAAGGAGAAAGTATAACGCTCCCGCTTTAAATATTCCGGAGTTTAAGAAGTTTCTCACAACCCTCTTTTGTGCCAGAAGGAAAATGTTAAAAAAGAAAATACCGGAAAACATACTGAAAAAAGCGGGTATAGATCCCTCTCTCAGAGTGGAACAGATTTCAGCGGAAGAAATTATCAGACTGTATAATGTGTATGAGGAGCTGAGATGAAGGACGTATTCTTTATAGAAAGAGATCCATACGCTCCTGTGCGCCATTGTTATACAATTAGCAAAATACTCTACGAAGGAAAAAGTAAGTATCAGGAAATAATGGTTCTGGAATCCCCCGAATTTGGAAAGCTTTTAGTTCTGGACGGAGTTGTTCAATTAGATGAGAAGTATGAATTCCTTTATCACGAATACTTAGCTCATGTTCCACTTCATGCACACCCTTCTCCGGAGAACGTTCTTATAATAGGAGGCGGAGACGGGGGAACTCTTAGGGAAGTCTTAAAACACAGCTGTGTAAGGAGAGCTGTGCTTGTTGATATAGATAGAGAAGTTATAGAAGTTTCTCGTCGTTTCTTCCCCACTCTTTCCTGCTCTTTTGATGATACAAGAGCTATAGTTGTAAACGAAGACGGCTATCGTTATATTCAAGATTACGAAAATGAGTTTGATGTTGTTCTTGTAGATTCTACAGATCCTGTAGGTTTTGCACATGTCCTTACTACAGAAGAGTTTTTTCGCTTCGTTCACAGAGCCTTGAAAGAAGACGGTATATTAACCGCTCAAACGGAATCCATTCACTACCACTTGGACATGGTAGTTAAAATTCAAAACAATCTGAAAAAGGTATTTCCAATTGTAGATCTATACACATCTGTTGTTCCCATCTACGCGGGTTACTGGTGGACTTATTCCATAGCTTCCAAAAAATACTCTGTAAGAACACCCCGTAGAGCTGTGGAAGTTCCTACCAAGATATACTCCGAGGAAATGCATAAATACGCTTTTCTACCGGAAAACTTTTACAGGAGATTGCTCAGTGGTGAATACAAATACTGAATTCATAAAATTAAAATTTAGAAAGAGAGGTGGATTATGGAAGAGCAGTATGTTGCAGTTCCCTTCAGTCTGGTTGGGTTTTTTGTTACCAGTAGATCTGTTGAGGAAAGTATAAGAACCGATCTCACCCCTGAGGAATTGGAAAAACTCCAAGATTTGCTCGCTCAGTATCTTTTCACAGAAGGAGTCAGGGTAGCTCTTTATCCTTCAGTAGTTCCTCCGGATCAAGCTGAAGAAGCGGTTAACGAACTTGAAGAAATAGTCTTCGGAGAAGAAGAATGATAAAAATCGTCATTTGCGGTGCATTGGGGCGTATGGGAAGAGAGATTGTAGAAGTTGCTATGTCAGACCCCGATGTAGAAGTAGTTGGAGGAGTAGAACATCCCGATTGTATAAGTTCAGAAGACCTAGGTTCTGCTTTGAATAAGAAAGAACTTGAGGGCATACCGCTTACAGCGGATTTGAGTGATCTTCTTTCCGATTGCGATGTGGTAGTAGAATTTTCCGGCAACACTACCGCAGCTGTAGGACATGCCAAGCTTACAGCTCTTGATAGAAAACCTATAGTTATAGGAACAACTGGCTTTACACAAGAGGAATTAGGAGAGATAAAGGAGTGCGCAGGTATAGCACCTGTTCTCTATTCTCCTAACATGAGCTTAGGGGTAAATTTACTCTTTAAACTGGTAGAAATTGCTGTAAACGTTCTGAAAGACAGAGATTTTGATATGGAAATTACTGAAATTCACCACAGATTTAAAAAGGACGCTCCGAGCGGAACCGCTTTAAGATTGGCAGAAATAATTGAGAAAAGAGCGAATATAAAAGAAAAAGTTTACTGCCGAAAGGGAACATCTCCCAGATCAGAGAAGGAGTTGGGCATTTTTGCCCTTAGGGGAGGAGATGTAGTAGGAGATCACACTGTTTACTTCTTAGGTATAGGGGAAAGATTGGAGTTAACTCATAGGGCAACCTCGCGCAGAACTTTTGCAAAGGGAGCGGTGGAAGCTGCCAAGTGGATAAAAGACAAACCAGTTGGTTGGTATTCTATGTTTGACGTTCTAAATCTATGAGGGAAAAAGATCTCCTTAAACTTGAATACGATAAGATAAGAGAAGAACTCAAGAAATTATCTCATTCAAAGGCAACAGTTCAGTTAATTGAAAAACTTTCACCTATAAAAGATAGAGAGAAGCTGGAAGAAGAGATAAGTTTATACAACGCTTTTGTCCAAGTAGAAAACATCACCCTTTATCCCTTTGAAGATATAAGAGAACTTCTTAAAAAAGCAAGAATAGAAGGAGCAATTCTTTCTGCGGAGGATCTTTTAACACTACTTAAAGTTTTACAACTTATAAGGGAAATCAGAAAGGTTTTAGGAAAAAGTGCGGAATCAAATCCTATACTTAGAAAACTTTCAAGAAAACTTTACTCCTTCTCTTCCTTAGAAACTCTTATAGAAGGTTCTATTGATAGGAAAGGCTTTATAAAAGACTCCGCCAGCGGTGAACTTTACAAGATAAGAAAAAACATAAAAAGAGTAGAAAAGGAGATAACGGATCGTTTGGAAAACCTCCTAAGAAGATCTGATGCAGACAAAGTGTTTTCCGACAAGATTATAACTCTTAGAAACGGTAGATACGTGGTTCCTGTAAAAAGTTCCCAGATAAAAAGTGTCTTTGGTATTGTTCACGGAACTTCTTCCTCCGGCTTTACTACATACGTAGAACCTCAGTTCATAGTGGAGTTAAACAATAAAATCGCTCAATTGAAAGAAGAGGAAGATAGGGAAATTAAAAGAATTCTGAGAAGGATAACTTCCTACGTATCAGATTACGCTTATCGTATAGAAGAAAGCTTTCAGACACTTGTTGAAATAGATCTTCTAATGGCAAAAAGAGAACTTTCTAAAAAGTATGAAGGAAAATTCCCCCGCTTTGGAGAAACCGTAGAGCTTTTAGAAGCTCGTCACCCTTTACTTGTGCTGATGGGAAGAAAAACAGAACCTGTAGATATAGTTCTTAAAGAAAAGAGGGGGCTTCTTCTTACGGGTCCTAATACAGGTGGCAAAACGGTAGCCTTAAAGACACTCGGATTAACAGCACTTATGGTTCAAAGTGCTATACCTGTTCCTGTAAGCTCTGAAAGCACCATAAGGATCTTTAAAAACATCTTTGTAGATCTGGGGGATGAGCAAAGTCTTCAACAAAATCTCTCAACGTTTTCATCTCATATAACAAACATAGCGGATTTTTTAGAAAAAGTTGATGCGGAAACCTTAGTATTACTTGACGAGTTGGGTGCGGGAACAGATCCGATAGAAGGATCCGCTTTAGGAATAGCTATACTTGAGTATTTAAAAGCTAAAAAGGTATGGGTATTTGCAAATACCCATCACACTCCCATAAAGATATACGCTGTAAATTCCGATTACTTTACACCTGCGAGTGTTCTGTTTGATAAGGAAAGTTTGAAGCCTCTCTACAGGATTGTTTACAACAGTGTGGGTGTTAGCATGGCTTTTGAAATAGCTCGCAAATGCGGTTTACCGGAGGAGATTATAAAAGAAGCAGAAAAGAAAAGAGAAATAGAAAAAGAGGATTATACAAAAATCGCTCAAAAGCTTACAGATTACAGTTATGAATACGAGAAGAAAATCGGTGAATTACAAAAATTAAAGGAAGATCTTCAAAGAGAAAAGAAAAAATACGAAGAACTTCACAAAGAATATACGGAATTTAAAAGAAAAGCCTGGAAAGAAGTCTATAAGGAAGCAAAAGACTTTCTGCGCAAGCTTATGATAGAAGGACAGAGTGTTCTTAAAAAGGCAAAAACTGTGCAAGAAATAGAGAAGTTTGTAGAAGAAAAAGAAAAACAGCTAACGTTATTCATACCCCATGAAGAAATAAAAGAAGGGGATAGGGTAGAGTTCATGGGAAAGAAGGGAAAGGTTTTACAGATAAAAAACAAAAGAGCCTTGTTAACCGTTGAAGGAATGAGACTATGGGTAGATACAAAAGTTCTTAAAAAAGCCAAATCGGAAACTACTCCAAAGGTAGGACTGAATCACAGCTCCAGCGCAAAATCTGAAATAAAGCTTATGGGAATGGACGCCAACACCGCTCTTATAGAACTTGAAAAGTTTATAGAAGAAGCCTTTTCAGCAGGTTTCAGCACCGTGAAAGTAATACACGGAATAGGGACAGGTGTTTTAAGAAATGTAGTTCACGAATTTCTTTCCTCCTGTGATAAAGTGCGTTTTTACCGTCCCGCTTACCCAAAGGAAGGAGGATCCGGTGTTACCATCGTTTTTCTCAGAAAAGAGAAAGGAAATTAACTGCATACTCAGACTCGCCTTTGTAGGAACTAATTACGCAGGTTGGCAGAAACAGCCGAATGTTCCTACAGTTCAGGGCATTTTAGAAGAAAAGCTTTCGGTAATATTCAAAAACCCTGTAAAAGTTATTGGTTGCTGTAGAACAGATGCGGGAGTTCACGCAGAAGACTACGTGGCAAACTTTAAAGTTCCTAAGGATTTTGAAGAATCCAAACTGCTTAAAGCTCTTAATTCCACATTGCCTAAGGATATAGGTGTTTATGAAGTGAAAAAAACAACTGAGAGTTTTAATGCAAGGTATAACGTAAGAGAAAAGGTTTACCTTTATAGAATCTGGAACTCACCCGTTCGTAACCCCTTCTTGGCTCCCTACGTATGGCATTTTCCCCGTAAATTGGATCCGATTTTAATGGAAAAAGCCTTGAGGTTGATCAAAGGTAGACACGATTTCTCCTCTTTCTGTAAATTAGAGGAAAATAAAAACACTATTCTTGAAATTGACGTTGACTTTAAATACAAGGGACAACTAATAGAGATACGCTTCAGAGGTAAATACTTTTTACGCCACATGGTCAGAAGACTCACCGCAGCTGTTATCAAAACGGGAGAGGGAAAATTGTCTCTTCACCAATTGGAAAACCATCTAAGAGGTGTTCCCTTCACCCAAACAGCTCCCGCCCACGGTTTAACTCTTGAGAGAGTTACCCTCTGAAGAAACTTTGAAGAATTCAACAGCTTTGTAAAGTTTATCTGACATCTCTTTCATCTCTTCCGCTACTTTCGCAAGTTCAAAAGCCATAGCTCCTATTTGCTCATTGCTTTGAGCTAAAATGTTAACCCTATCTGAAATACTCTCCATAGTTCCGAAGTGACGTTCTACTTCCTGAGATACTTCCATTACTGTGTGGCTTGTTTCCTCGGATTTGTTCAATATGTTGGTAAAGTCCTCCTTCATTATTTCCGTCTTTTCCCTTACAACTTTAAAATCTTTTCTTACCTTTTGCAAATTCTCACTGACTTTTTCCACAGAATTTAAAACCGCTTTTGTAGTTTCTTCTATCTTTGCCAGTTCGTTGTTAGTTCTTGAAGCTAATTCTCCCACTTCATCAGCAACAACCGCAAAACCTCTTCCCATTTCCCCTGCACGAGCGGCTTCTATGGAAGCGTTTAAAGCCAATAAATTTGTCCTTTCCGCTATTTCTCTTACTGTGTCCGCTATTTGCTTGATTTTCATAACACTTGCGGAGAGTTCAGAAAAGGTATTTATTACTTCTTCCATAGTGATAGAAAAGGTATCCATAGCCTTTCTTACTGAGTCCGAGCTTTCCGCGCCTGTCTTTGCAACACTTAGAGATTCCTGAGCCTGCTTACTAACCTGTTTCATGATCTCCGAAATACTCTTCAAAGTTTCCGTGAATTTCTCCACCGACTTAGCCACTTCCGACAAGTTGGAAATTTGATGATCCACAGCTTGAGAAAGCTCCGCGGAACCGGAGGATATTTTTGTGGAAATTTCCTCCACATTTTTTGAAAGGTTTACTATCTGAGGGATTACTTCTTCTAACTTTTTAACTAAATTATTCCAAGAAGCGGCTATCTGTCCTATTTCATCTTCAGATTGCAAAGGAACCTTTTTTATATTCCCTTCGCTTGATTTAGATATTTCTTCTACTATAAGGCTTATTTCCCTTGAAACCTTCCTCAGGATTACAAAAGCAATTCCGAAGATGGCTGAGGAAACGGCACCCACACCTAGCAGAAGAACTATAACTTCACCAGCTATAGAGTGTTTTTTCACTGCTAAAAACAAAGCTCCTATAATTTCCTCAGCACCTGTAGAGGTGTCAAAAATAGGAACTCCAACTATTAGGTTTCCATCTTTAAGGTTTATGAAGGTTTCGCCCTTTAAAACTTCAGCTACCCATTCACTCTCCACATAACCTTTTTCTTCTCCCCATTCTGCAAAGAGATTTCCATCTTTTGTAAAAACCACCGCATAACGAGCATCTGCTATGTTCTTTACTGTATCCTGAAGGTAAGCCTGCGCTCCTTCTTTTGATTCAAAAGTAATTGACGGCACCAGTCCTGAAGATATAGAAAACAGTAAGTTTATAAGAGATTTTTCCTGAAACTCATTTATGTTCTTAAAAAGAAGGAATACAGGAATAATAAGGGGAACAACTATAGCAAAGAAGAGAGTTATACTTATCTTTTGAGATAATTTCATCTTATCCCCCCTTACTTAGCATGGGGGATAAATATACCGTCCCAGTCCTTTTGCCCTTTGTAGTGACAATTAGCACAATCCTTGGCGGGATTTTTTACTATTCTCTTCTTATCAGGCATTAGAAAACCCTCCCATTTCCAACCTCCTTCATCTTCCGCTTTGCCGGTTTTATACATTATCAGAATGATTCTTGGAACTTTGCCTTCCTTATCCTTAAAGTTTACAAAAACAACTTCCGCTCCTTTCGGAAAGGGAGGAGGAGAACCTTTCTGCTTGAAAGTGGTAAAGTGTTTTTTGAAATGCTTATAAGCGGTATCATTCATGAAGGTTTTGTGAAAACCGGGAACTATACCGTAGAGCGGATTTCCTCTAAGGATAACACCTTTTTCTACAAAGTTCATATTTTTCCAGTTTTCCGGAAAAGGAACATCAGAAGTAAAGCCAAATCCAATTATTAAAAGAAATACAAAAACCCTTCCCATGACTGCTCCCCAAAAGCCCGACAGAAAAGACGGGCACCGGGTTACTTATACCCCGCCTTTTGAAGGACACCCAAAACCCGGCAGGCGGCACTAAGGTGTCCTCTTCCATACATGCTAAATTCGGCTATTTCTGAGTTTCTTTTAATCTTATACTTTTATTAAATGGAAGAAAAAGTCCTAAACAAGGCTTTCAGGGCATGCTGTTACATTGCGGTGGGAATGATATACCTTAAGGATAACCCTCTGCTAAAAGAACCTCTGAAACCCCAGCACATAAAAGACAGACTCCTGGGACATTGGGGTGCAAGTCCCAACCTTAGTTTCAGCTACATTCACGCAAGCAGAGTTGTAAAGCTTTACGATCTTAACTGCATCTTCATAGCCGGTCCGGGACACGGCGCACCGGGAGTTATAGCACCCGTTTATATTGAGGGAACTCTCACCGAGTATTATCCGGAGTTTTCCCAAGATGAAGAAGGACTGAAAAAATTGATGAAGTCCTTCTCCTTTCCGGGAGGATTCGGCAGTCATTGCACACCCGAACTTCCCGGTTCCATTCAGGAGGGAGGAGAACTCGGTTATAGCCTTTCCCACGCTTACGGTGCGGTTTTTGACAATCCTGATCTTATAGCTATTACAGTGGTGGGAGACGGAGAAGCGGAAACTGGTCCCTTAGCCACCGCGTGGCATTCAAATAAATTCTTAAATCCCAAAAGGGACGGCATAGTCCTTCCTATTCTCTCCCTTAACGGTTACAAAATAAACAACCCCACCATACTTGCAAGGATAAGCAGGGAAGAGCTTCTCTCTCTCTTTAAGGGTTACGGATACGATCCAGTTCTGGTAGAAGGTGAAGAACCCTTAGAAGTTCACGGAAAGATGAAGGAGGCAATGGACAGGTGCGTTGAAAAAATAAAAGACATAAAATCCCAAAAAACGGTAAAAAGACCCTTCTATCCCATGATAATACTCAAAACACCGAAGGGCTGGACAGCTCCTGAAAGATTGGGAAATCACTACATAGAAAATTATTGGAGATCCCATCAAGTTCCCCTGACAAAAGTAAAGGAAAGCGAAGAACAGCTCAAAATACTTGAAGAATGGCTCCTATCCTACGAACCACATGACCTCTTTGATGGAAAGGGAAAGGTTAAAGAAGACATAAGATCGGTCTTTCCTGAAGGAAATAAGCGTATGAGCGCAAATCCTCACGCAAACGGAGGCATTTTAAGGAAGGCTTTGAAGCTACCTGATCCGGAGGAATTCTCTGTAAGTCTGGACAGACCCCTGAAAGAACACATAGAGAACACAAGACCTCTGGGCAGATACTTAAAAAGGGTTATGGACCTTAACCCCAACAATTTCAGACTGTTTGGACCCGACGAAACAAAATCTAACAGACTTGATGATACCTTCAGTCACGGTAAAGTTTGGGTTGCGGATATGCTCCCTCAGGATCAGGACGAGGGTTTTCTATCTCCCGAAGGAAGAGTTATGGAAGTGCTCTCCGAACATACAGTAGAAGGCTGGCTTGAAGGCTATATCCTTACAGGAAGGCACGGCTTTTTAAATACCTACGAAGGATTTGCCCCTATAATGTCTTCAATGGTAAATCAGTTCGGCAAATGGCTTGATATATCCTCCGATATCCCTTGGAGACTGCCCATATCTTCCCTGAATCTTCTGCTTACCTCCGTTGTATGGAGGCAAGATCACAACGGCTTTACCCACCAAGATCCCGGCTTTATAACGAGTATAGTGGATAAATGGCCCAATGTGGTAAGGGTTTACTTCCCGCCAGATGCCAACTGTTTGCTCTGGACTGTTCACAGCTGTCTTCAGTCAACGGACAGGATAAACATAATAGTTGTTGATAAACAAAAACACCCTCAGTATCTAAGCAGCGAAGAGGCACGCATTCACACCCTAAAAGGCATAGGTATATGGGATTTTGCCTCGCTAAATCCCGAAAAGGAACCAGATGTAATAATAGCTACATGCGGAGACATACCCACAAAGGAAGCCATATACGCAGTTAAATTGCTTTCCGAGTTCTTCCCGAACCTTTCAGTGAGATTTATAAATGTAGTTAATCTCTTTACACTAACACCATCAACGGAACACCCAGACGGCCTTCCCGATAAAGACTTTGATGCCTACTTTACGACCAACAAACCCGTTATATTTAACTTTCACGGTTATCCGTGGCTTATACACAGATTAACCTATAAGAGAACAAACCACAAAAACTTCCATGTAAGAGGCTACAGAGAGAACAGAAAAATAGGAATTGACGATATCCACCTTACACCCTTCCTGAAAGGCAGGGGAGGAATAACCACACCCTTACAGCTTGCCATTTTAAACCAGATTGACAGATTCAGCATCGCAATAGATGTTATAGACAGGGTAGAACACCTACTCAAAGATGCAGGCTACTACAGAGACAAACTAAAAGACATGAAGCTAAAAGCTTTAAGTCATGCCTACAAATACGGCGTAGATGATCCCTCTCTGGCGGATCCGTGAGATTACTTATACTTAATTACGGCAGTTCAAACCTTAAGTATGCACTTTGGGAAGATAGCAGATTTTCCGAACGCAAGAAAGTAGGCTTTTCCAGCGAAAAAGATCTAAGGGAGATACTCAAAGAAATAAAAAACAAAAATGAAGGATTAAAAGCCATACTCCACAGAGTAGTTCACGGCGGTGACTTAAAAGAACCAACCCTTGTAACGGAAGAGGTTAAAGAGAAGATAAAAGAAATGATCCCTTTCAGTCCAATTCACAACAAATACGCCCTTATAGGGATAGAAATCTTTGAAAGCCTTAACATACCACAGATTGCCATATTTGATACCACCTTTCACAGCACCATACCGGAATATGCCAAGATTTACCCCATACCTTATAACTTCTATCAGAGAGGAATAAAAAGATACGGCTTTCACGGAATATCCTACTCCTTTGTCCTTGACAAACTTAAAGAAACCCTAAAAAAGGAAGACCCCAGCGCCATACTCCTCCACTTAGGAGGAGGTTGCAGTATATGCGCAGTTAAAGGAGGAAAGTCAATTGACACCTCAATGGGACTTACTCCCTTGGAAGGATTAATGATGAGGACAAGAAGCGGTGACATAGATCCCGGTTTTATCCTTTACATGCTGAAGGAAGGAAAAAACCCGGAGGAGGTGGAAAATTTACTTACTAAAAAATCAGGGTTCTCAGGTTTAACAGAAACAGGAGATGTAAGCCTAATTGTGGAGAGATTCAAAAAAGGAGACAAAAAGGCGGAAATAGCCTTGAAGGTTTTCACTTACAGAATAAAGAAGTATATAGGTGCATACCTTGCCATCTTAAAAGATGTAGAAGCCATAACCTTCAGCGGAGGAATAGGAGAGAACAGTCCCTTCATAAGGAAGATGATCTGCGAAGACCTTGATCACTTGGGTATAAAAATTGATGAAGAGAGAAATCAAAAGAATGAATTTGAAATATCCTCCGGGAAGATAAGAATCTTCGTAATAAAAACGGACGAGGAGTTGCAGATGATAAAACTTGCACTGGCACACAATCTCATTTGAGAATCGTTAAAAAATGTCAGATTTTTTATTCTACTAAAGTTTATAATTAGTATGAGAGCAGGGGGAGTTAATCCTTTGAAAAATAGGGAGTTTATATCCCTCGGAGGCTTACTCCACGACATCGGCAAGTTTGTCCAGAGGGCGGAAGGGAAAAAATCAAGACAAAAAGAATTCTTTGAGTATGCCCATGCGGAACTAAGTTACGAGCTGACAGAAGAATTCCTCAAAAGAGCAAGTATCTTTAAGGAAGAAGACCAAAAACTGATACTCTCCGCATGCTTCCACCACAAGCCGGATACCAAGCACCCGGAAGCAGACGAAAAACTCTTTCCCGTCAGAGCACTTTTTAGACTGGCGGATTGGTATGCATCAGTTGAAAGGAGCAGTCTCCTTGATAAGGAAAGCGAAGAGCATTTTAAAAGATTAAAGCCTGTTTTCCAGAAAGTTGATGCAGGAAAAGGCACATCAGAAGGAGAATTTATATACAAATTAGTCCCCCTGACTCTGGAGGAAGGTAGTGACGGTTATCCCTTAATATTTCCCCAATCCGTGGAGGAAGTCAGGGAATATGTCAGCGATAAGGAATCGGAACTTTACGGAGAGCTATACGGCAGGTATGAAGATCTTTACAGAGATTTCAAATATTATCTTTTCAATAAAAAACATACAGCAGAGAGTCAAGTTCTCAATTTTGTCTATCACCTGCTATATAAATACACCTGGTGCGTTCCCGCTTCTATATATGACAGGGAAAAGTATCACTCCCACTATCCGGATATTTCCCTTTTTGACCACTCAAGGGTAGTCTCCGCCTTGGCAAGCTCCCTGTATTCAGAACAGAACTTAAAGATTCTTGAAGAGTTCAGAGATTCAAGAAGAAGGGAATTTGCGGAGAAATTAAGACTTGTCATCTTTGAAGGAGATATAAGCGGAATACAGAAGTTTTTATACGACATTACCAACATCAAAGGAGTAGCAAAAAGACTCAGGGGAAGAAGCGTATTTATGAGTTTCCTGCCGGAGCTTGTGGGAAGGTTTATTCTGGAAAAACTCGGCTATCCGTGGATAAACATACTCTATGCAGGAGGCGGTAAGTTTCAGGCTGTTATCGGCTATGAAGATGGAATCCACAAAAAGCTTAAGAATCTATCAAGAAAGGTGGAAGAAGTCCTTATCAGAACATTCGGAGGTAAGCTCGGTTTTGTGGTTTACTCTCAGGACTTTAAGTTATCAGAGCTTGAAAACTATGCAGAAATTGTCAAAAGCCTTATGGATAAAAGCGTTGAGGAAAAAAAGCGCAAGTTTGCACTCACCATTGAAAACTTTGAAAGCCTGGCAAACAAACAATTGGACGGAAATACAAGAATATGCCCTTCCTGCAGGAACGAGCTTATAAGAGAAACGGAAGAAGAAGAAATCACATGTCAGATCTGTGAAGATTTTAAAGTCTTTGGAGATGCAGTGGTAAAGTCAAGGTATGTGATTTTTTCAAAGGAAAAGCTTGAAAAGGGAATATCGGGAGGTTTTTATCTTGATAGGATAGGCGGGATTTATCTTACTGATAAAGTAAAAGCTCCCTTTCCATCTTCGGAAGTCTATCTGATAAACAGACCAGAGGATTTTGAGAAGGACAGTTTTGCTGTAGGTTTTAGATTTCTGGCAAATGTGGTGCCGGAAGATAAAGAAGGCGTAAAGAGCTTTGAAGAGATGGCTGAGGAGATTGAGGAGGGGGACAAAAAGCTTGCCTTCGTGATGGCGGATGTGGACAACCTCGGTTTTATATTCATGAGAGGTTTGGGAAAGAACTACACAATATCCCGGGTTGCAACACTCAGCAGAAGCCTTGACCTCTTCTTTTCGGGATACCTTAACAGGCTATTCGGCAAAACTCAGTATAAGGGTAAGATTTACACACTCTACGCGGGAGGAGATGATCTCTTCATAGTTTCTCCTTGGGACACCGCACTAAAAGCAATGACCGATGTAAGAAAGCATTTCAGAGACTTTACCTGTCATAATCCCTCTTTCGGGCTTTCCTGCGGTGTTTACACCGCGGGGGGCACATATCCCGTGAGACTTGCCTACGAAGGAGTAAAAAGGGCGGAAGACAAGGCAAAGAACAGTGAAGGTAAAGATAGCATCTGCGCCCTTGATGAAGTCCTGAGATGGAATGAACTAGAGGGTTCATTTAAGGAAGCGGAAGAAGTTATTGAAAAAATAGGAAAAGGTGAACTCGGAAGAACAAACTTCTACAGAATCTACCTTATGCTCAGAGAATACAGGGAGCTTGAAAATGCAAAAAACGACAAGCGCTTTATGTTCTACCCATTCTTTTACTATTACCTGAGCAGGAATGTTAAGGAAGAACACAGAAGATTCCTTGAGGACATATTCATTGACACCGCGAAAGATCACAGTGTCAGAAACAGGGCATTGTTTTTAGCCAAGTATATCCTGATGAAAACGAGGAATGTCAGATGAAAGTAAGCTTTTGCGTTGTTATTAATAGAAGGAGGTAGAGAAAATGAACGCAAGAGATAGGGAAGACTATTTCAGACAAGAACAGGACAGATTGAGAGAATTTGTAAATTCCTTAAAAACCAAGCCTATTAGCAATCTGCCTCTTTCCGAACTTGTAAAACCGAAAGGTTACGCCGCCACCATAGCACAGCAGTTGAAAATTACAAGGGTTCAGCTCAGGAAGGTGTATTCCGAGCTTAAATACATTTGCGATAGGGTAAAAGAAGAAGGATCACTACAAGAAGAAACAAAAACCAAACTTTACATGCTTTATCCGATTCTTGAATACCAAAAAAACAGAAAGGTTGTTAACGAAAGATTTACAGAGCTGATGTTCGCCCTTATTGATAACCTTGACAGATATAGCACAAAGGAAAACTTTGAACAGGCGGACAGATTTCTAACCGCCCTCGTTGCCTATACGAAAAAGGAAAGCTAAGGGAGGTTTGGTATGAGATATAAAGGAAGCTTTATAATTGAGTATCGCCTCAGAGCCTTGACAGGACTGAGGGTAGGAGGCTCAAAAGAAGAGTTTGATATCGGCGGAACAGATAATCCAGTTATGAAAGTGCCCGTTGAAATTCCCGATTACTACGGAGAAAACAAGCCTGTCCCGAAAGGAGCTCCCTACATTCCCGGCTCTTCCATCAAGGGAAAGATGAGAAGTCTCCTTGAGTGGGTTTACGGAAGAGTGGAAGTAATGTATGGCAGAGCAAATGGGGACATTGAAAAAGCGGGCAAGCCTTGCGATTGCGGAGAATGTGAAGTTTGTATAGTTTTCGGAACGGGGGACGCCAAAACTTACGAAAGACTTGCAAAGGAAGGAAAAGAACAGCCCGGACCCCCGAGAGCAAAGTTCTTTGACCTCTACCCCACCGAGAAGACCTTAGAAAAGCTTGAGGATACGCTGGGCAAAGGAATATTTACAGAGATAAAGACGGAGAACCAGATAAACAGAATAACCTCCAGAGCAAACCCCAGAAAGGTGGAAAGAGTTCCCGCCGGAGCAGAGTTTGAGGGAAGAATTATCTTTGACTGCTTCAAGGAAAAGGACAGAGAGCTACTTGATCTGATCTTCAACGGAATGAGAAAACTTGAAGATAACTTCCTTGGAGGTTACGGCTCAAGAGGATCGGGAAGGATAGAATTTAAAAACATATCCGTTATCTGGCGACCTGCTGATTACTACAAAGGGAAAGCTCAAGAAGAGAAACTCGGAGAAGATATAACACTGGAAGAGGCGCTTTCAAAACTTGAGGAGTGGAAGAAAAAATGCTGATAAGGGCGGTTTTCACTCCACTTTCTCCTTTCAGGTTTTTCCCCGAGAGCTTTACCCTATTCGGTGCTATTTGCTGGGGAATAAGAGTCCTTTACGGTGAGAGTGAGCTTGAGCAAATGCTGTCCGAATTCACCAAAAATCCTTCATTTATTATCTCTTCACCCCTGCCAATTTCCAAAGGAGGAATACTATTTCCCAAACCCATACTAAAGGGAGGTTGGAAAGATGTAGCTTCTATGGAAGAGTATAAAGAGAGGAAAAATGCAAAGAAACTCAACTATGTTGACGAGAAAACCCTAAGGAAAGTCCTTGAGGGAGAAATAAGAACGGAGAAAAGTCTCTGGGATCATGTAAAAGACGAACACCTTAATCAACTTCAAATCATGGGAGTTGCTCAGCCACACGCGAGCATTAATCGTATAACATGGACCACAGAAGGCGGACAGCTCTACAATGAAGAAAGCACATACATAGGAGTTAAGTTTGCAGTATTGATCAAGTTCTTTGATGAGAATTACGAAGAAAAAGTTAAAGCCTCACTCAGCTTCACTCAGATAGGAGGAAATAAAAGCACAGGAATGGGAAACTGCAGGGTTGAATTTGAAAAATACAATGGCTGGATAGATGAATACATCAATGAACAAAGAGGGAATTTCATAACCTTGTCACCTACACTTTACGATAGTTCTTTTCTTCTGGAGAAGAGTTATTACGAGGTTTATCCCTTTGTCTCTCCTGTTGATAACTACTACGGAGTTATATCACCCGCTATATGGAAAAGGAAGACACTTTTTATATCAAAAGGCTCCCTCATAACAACGGAGAGCTCCAAACCCTTTTTCGGTGGTATAAAAAAAGCTCTGTTTAACAGAGAAACGAACAAAGCCATATATCATTACGGCTATGCATTTCCCCTTTTTACGAGGTGGAGCTATGAAAATTAAGAACATTACACCCGTTCACATAGGAGACGGAGAGGAGATAATCCCCTGGGAGTATGCTATTGAAAGCGGTAAACTGAATATTTATCCGATTGAGCATATAGTAAAAGAGCTGAATAAGAACTATAGCGGACAAAGACTAAGAAATATTCTTCTTTCTCTAAGAGATAATGTTAAACACAAAGGATACAACAGCAACTTTGGAATCTTTCTCAGGGAACAAAGTATAAGCATAGAGCCTTTGTATAGAATACCTTTACAAACACAGCTCAAAAACGGTGAATATAAGTCCGTTAAAAGCTTCATAAAAAACATGGAAGGTGTTTATATTCCCGGTTCGGAAGTGAAAGGTGCTTTAAGAACGGTATTTTTATTCGGAGTAATCTGGAAAGAACTAAAGAAGGAAAACTACTCTCTGATGGTTAAAGTTGCACGGATAATCAAAAACTCCCTTTTCAACCCTCCTACAAAGGGAAAAGATGTCTGGAAGATGGCATTTAACAGAGTTGAAAACTTAATATTCAGAGAGCGCTCTCCCGACAAAAAAGACGCAAAATACGACCTTTTCAAAGCCGTTGTTGTTAGTGATACAAAATCCGCTCCCCCTGAAGATGTTCTATACATAGATGGAATAACCATCTTAGGCTCTTCAAGAAGAAGATTCAGTGAGCCCCATGAGCTTCTCAAACCCAACACCACTTTTGAAATAAGCATTGATATAGATAAGGCAATAAAAAATGCTCTGAAAAAATCCACTGGAAATCCTCACATAGACCTTCTTACTGAAGAATTTCTGCACGAGAGTGCTCTGAGGTTTGCGGAGTTAGTTCTTAAAGAAGATATTAAGTTTTTTGAAAGCAAAGGCTTCAGAATGCCACCTGATATTTCAAAAATTGAAAATGCCTTAGCCAAGAAGGAATTTCCTATAAGGGTAGGCAAACATCAGGGATTCTTGAGCACAACAGTTATGATAATGCTAAAACTCGGAGATGCCAAATTCTACGAGAAGTTTTTCCAAAAGGTTATAACCGAATCAAATAAGCCACCAAACAAAACGAGAAAAACAACCCAGAGCGGTAGTGTTTTGGGTTGGTGCATTCTGAAAGAAATTCCAGTGTGAAATGTTCAATCTGAAAAAATAGGTTCTATCCTTGTGCGTATCCACTTTTTATCCCACCATTCTAAGGGGGTAACTTCATAACCGTCTATAAGAATACCGAAGTGTAGATGGTCTCCAAAAGCCAATCCTGTCATATCGGTTAAACCTATAATCTGTCCTTTTTTAACAAAATCTCCTTCCTTTACTCTAAAATCAGCCAAATGAGCGTATAAACTCATAAGTCCGTAACCGTGATCTATTACAATAGTGTTACCGTATATGCCTAAATCCCCTGTAAAAACCACAACACCGTAATTTGCAGCAGGAACAGGTGCATTTTTAACAGAGGCAAGATCGTAACCCATGTGTCTGCTCTTACTTATAAGTTTTCCGCCGTATGTATATCTTCTTTTCTCTCCGTATTTTGATAGAACTTTACTTCCCCTCATTTGAAGGAATCTTCCTTTCCAGTATTTTTGTCCCGCAGAATTAGCACCTATGGTTTTGAGTTTCTCTTTATTTTCTTTTCTAATCTTCTCGTTTACTTTCTTAAAAAGCTCTATAAAACTGAATCCTTCTCCGTTTCCCAATATGGCGTGTAATTTTGGCTTTAGCAGATTTTCTTTCCCTTTAAGATCTATAGTTACTGTTTTAAACCTGTTTTTCTTTATACCTGTGCCTAAGGGTATAATCGTTTTGTTCCCCGCTTCGTCTATCGCTACTACCTTTATAATATCCCGAGGAGAAGTATTTACAGGAACTCCAAAGAGTGCAATATACACATTATCAGCTACTTTAAAAGATCTGAATTTCCTTCCTCCTACTTCTACATAAAGCTCAGCCGGTTCGCTGAGTCTTGCTCTTATACCTCCAGAGCCACCTTGAAGGACAGTGTAAGGAGCGTATATGAGTTGAACTCTGGGAGGTTGAGTATCCACAACAGCGGAAATTTCAAAAGTTTCCTTCAGAAGAAGGAATCTTGTAAGTTCCACTTTAATCAAAGCGTTACCGTTTTTTAAACCGACTTTACGGGGTTCAACGGTAAAAGTCACTTCGTTTATGTGGGCAGGTAGCTTTCCTTCAAACAGTATGATTTCCCTGCTTCCCTGAAGAGCAACAACTTTTATTTTCTCTACATAAGCTCGCGGGCTGATTACAAGACTTATTTCTTTTTTCTTGGGAAGTTTTTCCAACTGTCTTAAGTTTTCCACCTTGGGTTTAAGAAAAAAAAGATTGTAAAGAGTAAAAGCAATTATACCCATCAGAGCAAGAAAAACAACAGTCCTTATAAACTTTCTTATTCTCGCCATATTTTGATTTTAAAACACCCCCTCCCGGAGGAAGGGGTCAGAACTTCAATACTCATAAACGATGGTGGCGGAGGTGAATCTTAAATTACTTCCTGCGTCCTCATGGGAGAAAACTACATAGATATAGTAGTAATTATCGGGACCCTGAGCTACCGTGTGGTTCAGTGAAGTATCGCTGAGTACGGTCAGGGTGCCCGTGCCGGTGGCGGGATTTGTGGTGAACTTCTCGCCGATACCCCGAATTGCGCCACCTCCCTTGGGAAGGGAAAGGGAAGGTGGCTTTAGATTTTCTCTCTGGTTTTTCATGCTTTATTACCAGATTAAAACCGTCAATCTGGGAAAGTCTATACTTCCTTTGTCATTGCCATCAGATCCTTGAAGTGACATAGCTCCCTGAACTTTAACTGTGTGATTACCTGCCGTAACTGAGACTATCGTATGAACTGTTGATGTAACCCAGCCGTCTTCGGTATTTGGTGTGAAATCACTTGAACAAAATACATATTCAGGAGTAACTGTGGCACCATTCACAAGGACTCTTACATAAAAATTTCTGGATTGTGTTGTTGTCAAATCAGGTCCATATACGGAGCAAACGGCGGTAAAAATTATAATAAGCTGGGCATCTCTGTCAACCGATATATTGAGCTCCGTATCACCAGCATCACTAATAAGGATGTCCACCCAGTTTAAAATACCCGCTGTTCCTTCTAATATCGTCTGACGGCCCTTGCTAAGAGAACTAACTACTCTTGAAGAAGGCGGTGATGTGCAAACAACCGTTCCGTCCGGATTTATTACCCTGATAGCCTGTCCTGTAGGACAATCACCTGTTACCCTGTTCTGCTTACTGCTCTCCAGCGCATTTATCCTGTTGTTATTGTCATTAACCGCGTCCCTGATTCTGTTGAAGTTCTGGTTGACCTCCGAGGACCTGGCTGTGGTGTTTGGCTGGAACTGGATTAGGCTCCCTACCTCACCTGAAAGGGAAGCCGTTCCCGCTAACATAAAAGCACCCAGAAAGAACACAAGGGATCTTTTAAGTCCTCTCATGACACTACCTCCCTGATGGTTTTGTCTAAAAAGCCCCACTTGCCCTGATCCCACTTCATCTGATCCCACTTGTTGGAAGGCTGGCTCTGATCTGGCTGATTGCCGTCGGTGGCTGCATCTCCGCCCCCGCCTTCGGGACAGGAGGTTAGAAACAAAACCATACTCAGAAGCATAGCCAAAGGGTATAATCGCCGCACTTTCATAATCCCTACCTCCAAGAGTTTTTAATCAGGCGATTCCCAGAGAGGATAAGAACTTAGCCGACCCTCCCCGAAAATTCACCTGTATAAAATCTAAAATATATTAACGATTTTCTACGGTATTTTTCACATGTGTAAATTCTTTTTACAATTTGATACTCTTCTTTACAAATTCTATCAATCCGTTTATTTTCACTTTAAAATCAAGAGCGTAAACATTATCAACAGGCGGAAGTTTGAATATATCTTTAAAAGTGGTTATATACACTTCTTCTTTCTTTATGGGAAACTCTTTGTAGTGATAATGATCTGGCAGACTTATTTTCTTTTTTATTTTAAAACCTAAGCGTTGCAAGGAGATAAAAAACTGATTGTTATCTCCCAGACCCGCAAAAGCAACTATTTCTCTTTCTTTTACAGCTTTAAAAGGAACTTTTTTCATGTCTCTGGTGCGAAGACAGCAGAAAATTCTGACCATTTTAAAAACAGGCTTATCTTCAAAGGCAAAATCAAAGGGATCTGTGTCTTGATATGAAAGAACTATAGCTGACGCTCTCCTAAGAGAAGAAATAGGCTCTCTGAGCAAACCAGCAGGAAGAAGACGATCTTTTAAGTCTTTTTTCTTTAAAAGAACAATGTCCAAATCCCTATGTAGCTTTCTGTGTTGAAACCCATCATCAAGAATTATAAGTTCAGCGCCGAGTTCCTTTAAAGCAAACATACCACCTTCATAACGATCCTCCGCAACTACTACAGAAACTCCCTTTAAAAGGGAAGCTAAAAGAAATGCTTCATCTCCCGCGGAGAATATATCTGTCTTCACTCCTTCCCAATCTGAAACGAGAAAAAGCCCTTTTGATGTTCGCCTATAGCCCCTTAATACTATAGCTGTTTTTTTAATTTTTCTGAGATCCTGTGCCAGAAATCTGACAGTAGAAGTTTTCCCCGTCCCTCCCGCTGATAAATTTCCTACAGAAATAACAGGTATAGGCAATCTCCTAATTTTCAAAATGCCTCTTTCATACATACTATTCCTTAAAGAGACCGCTTCGCGATATATAAAAGAGAAAGGATAGAGCAAAAACACTTATAAAATATTAGCATTCTGCACTTTTTCAGGAGGTTCAGAATGGAAGCAGACTTGGTAATAATCGGAGCGGGTAGCGGAGGATACGAAGCCGCTTTATACGCCCGTAGAAGGGGAATGAAAGTAATTCTTGTAGAACTCTCACCGGAAACCGTTGGAGGAAACTGTCTTAACAAAGGATGTATTCCTTCTAAATTCATGAGACATGGAGCTTATCTTATAGACAAATTGTCAAAGATGAAACAGTGGGGAATATTTCCAACCGGTTATACATTTAACTTTTCACATCTTAAAAGTGAAAGAGACAAAGTTATCTTTACCATAAGGGAAAATTTCAAGAAGTTTGCAAAAACAGTTAATATACCTATTGTTTACGGTAAGGGAATAGTAAAAGATCCACACACAGTTTACGTTGAGGGAGCGGGACTCACTATCAAAACACGCTTTATCCTTTTAGCTACCGGTTCTAAACCCATCAGCGTGGGGAAATTGCTTCCCGACGGTAGAAGGATATTAGATACAGATCAGATTTGGAATATAGAAAAAATACCTTCCCGCATTCTCATAGTAGGCGGAGGAGCTGTAGGAGTTGAGTTCGCTTACATTTTTAAAAACTACGGCTGTAAGGTAACTCTTGTAGAACTCAGAAGAAGGATACTTCCCACCGACGATATTCCTGAAGATTCTGCAAGATACTTAGGACGTAAGCTACGTCAGATCGGAGTGGATATAAGAACAAAAACAACTGTAGAAAGCTATGAAGAAATACCCCAGGGACTTCAGGTAAAACTCACGGACGGCAGTGAATTAATTGTAGATCTTATTCTCTTAGCAATCGGAAGAAGACCTAACACGGAAGGAATAGGTTTAGAAGATGCAGGTGTGGAAAAGGACGAAAGAGGTTTTGTAAAAGTGGACAGTTATTCTAGAACTACAGTGCCTGGTGTATACGCCTGTGGTGACATAACATCTCCTTTAATGCTTGCCCACAAGGCTATGTATGAAGGTAAAGTAGCAGTCAGCCATATGCTCGGAGAGAACGAATGGCAGAGAGATCCCATGATAATACCTAAGATAGTTTACTCCGCTCTTGAAGTGGCAAGCGTGGGACTTACGGAAGATCAAGCGGAAGAAGAAGGATACGATGTAAAAGTGGGTGTATCCTCTTTCGTCTTCAACCCGAAGGCAATGGACGATGGAGAAAACGAAGGATTTGTAAGAATCGTTGTTGACGAAAAGAGTGGTAAGATCCTCGGCGCTCACATAGTGGGACCTCACGCGGGTGAACTTATTCACCAAGTCATTCATATGATAAAGGGAAATTTGGATATAGATATGGCTGTAAGGAGTATGTATGCACACCCTTCCCTCTCCGAAGCTGTAGGACAGAGCCTTTCTGAAATAAAATACGGTTCTCTCACTTGGACAAAGCGATGAGGAGTAAAAATGGATCCCCTTAAAGGAAAAAAAGTTTTAGTAGGAGTAACAGGAGGAATTGCCGCTTACAAAGCTGTAGAACTTGTGCGCAGCCTGAAAAAACACGGAGCGGAAGTTAAAGTCATATTGACACCCTTTGCGGAGAAGTTTGTTAATAGATTAACTTTTGAAACCCTAACAGGTAACAAAGTTTTTATAGACTGGCAGGAAAATCCGCTCACTCACATAAACTTAAGCCGATGGGCAGATGTATTTTTAATAGCACCCTGCACAGTAAACACCCTTTCCAAAATAGCTTCAGGCATAGGAGATAATCTTCTAACAACTACAGTATTAGCCTATAAAGGGAATTTAATCTTAGCCCCTGCTGCAAATCCAGCTATGTATAATAATCCCGCGGTAAAAGAAAACAGAGAAAAGCTAAAAAAAAGAGGGATTACAATAGTAGAACCAGAATACGGAATTCTTGCCTGTGAAGAAGAGGGTGAAGGTAAACTAGCAAACGAGGAGAAAATCCTTGAGTATGTTCGTAAGAGTTTATCTGCACCTCTTTTAAAGGACAAAAAAGTTCTTATAACCTGCGGAGCAACACGTGAGTATATGGATCCTGTTAGATTTATATCTAATGAATCCAGCGGTGAAATGGGATTTTCACTTGCAAGAGTGTGCTGGTGGTTTTCAGCACAGGTAAAGGTGATAGCCGGCTTTACCACAGCACAAGCACCTTTTTGTGTAGAGATAGTAAAGATCCGCTCAGCTCAGGAACTAAGAGCTGAGGTTTTAAAAGAATTGAACAATACAGACATACTTATAATGAACGCAGCGGTTGCAGATTACAAGCCCGTTAGAAGGGAAAGTAAAAAGCTGAGTAAAAAAAGCAAATTGACTTTGGAACTGGAAAAGACACCCGATATTCTTGAAGAAGTAGGGAGATTAAAGAAAAACACACTCTTAATCGGATTTGCTCTTGAAAGTGAAGATCTTATAAATAGAGCAAAAGAAAAGCTCAAAAGGAAAAATTTGGACATGATAATCGCAAACCCACCCGAAGTAATGGGAGCGAAATATCACAAAGGATTTCTAATAACTTCAGAAAAAATAGAAGAGTTTGTTTTCGGCAGTAAATTGGAAAGTGCGTTTTTTATAATCAAGCGGCTAACTTCATTTATATCTTCCTGATATCAACAAAAGAACCACTTTCAAATCTCAGTAGTTTAGGAAAGGTATCAAAGAGAAGTTGTGCAGCTTCTTCGGGCGTTCTTTTAAAAGACTCTTTTATTCTTTTTACAGAAGGATATTTAAGTTCATCTTGATTTAAAACTTCCTTCAACATAGGAGTAAGAATAAGTCCCGGTGCAAGAGCGGTTATATGTGTGTGTTCCATTTCACGAGCGTAGAGTTTCAGTAAACAGTTAAAAGCGGCTTTTGATATGGCGTAAGCGTTCCAACCTCTGTTGCAGTTTACAGCTGCTCCCGAAGAAATACCCACAATTTGAGCAACGGAAATTTCCATTTCCATAAGAGTGTCAAGAATTATCTTATTAGCCCACACATTTATATCCATTACTTCCCTAAATCTGTAAAGGGGTATATCCTTCATATCACCGAAATCTCCTAAAATACCAGCGTTTAGGATAACAAGATTGAGTTCTCTGATTCCTTTCAAAAGATCTTTTAAAACAACGGAAATCTTTTCATGATTTCTTAAATCACATCTGGCAAATCTGACAGAGTCTTTCAGAGAAGAAGGCAGATGCCTACTCAGAGCAAAAACCTTGTAATTGCGTTTAACAGCTTCTTCCGCCAAAGCCTTGCCTAATCCCGAACCTATTCCTGTTATAAAGAGATTCATTAAATTAATTTTATCCTCTTTAAAGAAGTTAAAATATTCTCTGAATTTAAAATGAAGGTGGAAGAATTTGTTCAGTGCGCTAAGGAAGCCGCTCTTGTGGGTGGTCTTGTCCTTAAAGAACACTTTCGTAAGGTGGAAGATGAGGAAATAGAAGAAAAAGCGGATAAGGACTTTGTAAGCTTCGTAGATAAAGCTTCAGAAGAGAGGATAAGAGATTTCCTTATGCGTAAGTTTCCCGATCATAAAATCGTCGGGGAAGAACAAGGAGGAGAAGAAAAAGGAGAGTTTGTGTGGTATATAGATCCCTTAGATGGAACTAAAAATTACATTGCGGGTTTTCCTGTATTTGGTGTTTCTGTTGCTCTTTCCTATAAGGGTGAAAACTTAGCAGGAGCGGTTTATCTTCCCTTTTTTGATATTCTTTACTGGGCAGGAAAAGGAATAGGAGCTTATAAAAACGGTAGAAAAATAAAAGTCAGTAATACATACACTGTAAAGTATTCTGTTATAGCCTACGGCTTTCCATCAAGAGCCAGAAGAGATCTGGACATCTATTGGAAAATATTTAAGGAAATATTTGATAAAACCGCCGCAATGAGAAGACCCGGAGCTGCGGCGGTGGATCTGTGTTTTCTGGCGGAGGGGATATTTGAAGGTTTAGTAGAGTTTGAGCTTCACCCTTGGGATATAAATGCGGGAGCTGTTATACTAAAGGAAGCAGGAGGATTTTACAAAGTGATAAAGAGTAGGCACGGAGTTGATATAATAGCTTCTAACGGAAAAATTCACAACTTTTTAAGGGAGGTTGTCAGCAGATATCTTCCGGAGGTAAATTCTTGAAGATTTTAGTCCCTGTTGATTTTTCAGAAATTACAAATGTAGTTTTGCGTGTTGTTAAAAGAATTTTGAAAGCTCACGGAGGAGAAGTGCTGCTTTTCCATGCGGTTTCTCCTGCTATATACATACCTTATCCTGAAAGCCTTAGTGTTGACGTAATAGACGTTAAAATTCTACAGGAAATTGAAGAATCAAAAAAGAAGGAAGCTCAAGAAAAACTCAAAGGACTTGCGGATTTCTTGAAACCTATAGAGACAAGGCTTATTGTAGATATAGGAGATCCGCGGGAGCTTATTTTAGAAACAGAAGAGAAGGAAAAACCCGATCTTGTAGTAATAGGAAGTCATAAAAAAGGGTTGGTTGAAAAGATCTTAATCGGATCTACCGCGGAGAAAATAGTTAAACACGGTATAAGACCTGTTATGATAATAAAGGGGATAGAACCAACTTTTTCCAAAAAAGTCCTTATAGCTTACGACTTTTCAAAAACAGCAGAGAAAACTATAGATTTTACAATTAACTTCCTAAAACCTTTCAAAGTAGAAGTGGAACTTTTACATATAGATGAATTTATAGAAATACCCGTGATAGAAAGAATAGGTAGAGCCATTCACGAAAAATACAGAGAAGAGAAGAAAAAGTATATACATATTCTAAAAAACAAATTTGAAGAGGCGGGATTCACTGTTAAAACTTCCTTTTCCGAAGCCGAAGATCCAGCAAAGGAAATAGTAAAACGCATTAGAGAAGACAACAGTATAGAACTTGTAGTTATGGGAAGCCGAGGCTTATCGGGATTGAAAAGAATAATCTTAGGAAGTACTTCAACAAAGGTTTTCAGAGAAGTGGAAGTTCCGATACTTATATACAAAGAAGGATCAGAGTTATGAAGTTGCTGTATCTTCTTATCTTTTTCCCTTTCTTTGTGCTTGCATCACCTTACTACGACTATATTATGTGTAGATACTTATCCGACAAACCTGAAGAAGCGGAAATGTATTGTCTTCAGGCACTTGAAGAAAAGCCCACTCCTTCTCTTTATATGGATACCATAAAGCTGGAAATAGCCTTGGGAAACAGAGAAAAAGCCCTTATGCTTGCGGAAGACTACATAAGAGAATATCCGGATATTGTAGAATCTTACGTCGCTCTTTACAGTATATACAGAGTTGAAGGGGAAAGAAAAAAAGCCCTTGAAGTTCTTGAAAAAGCTTACAAGTTGTTTCCTTCCAACAAAGAAATCCTCATATTCTTAGCCGATGAGTATATAAAAGAAAATCGCATAAATAAAGCTCTTGAAGTTCTAAAGCGCTTTGCTTCTTTAAATCCCGATAATCCGTTTCCTTATTATCTATTAGGTCAACTCTATCTAAATCAAGGAGATATAGATACAGCAATAGAGTATCTTCAAAAAGCGCTGAGTATTAAAAAATCCTTTGAAGCTGCCTTTGTAACCCTTGGCAAGATATACGAGAAAAAAGAAGAATTTGGTAAGGCTGAAGAACTTTACAAAGAAATTCTTAAAGAAAGTCCTGAAAACAGAATAGCTCTTGAAAAGTTAGCTCAACTTTACATGGCTACGGGTAGAACGGAAGAAGCCAAAGAACTTTATAAGAAGCTCTACGAACTTTACCCTTTTAACTACCAGTATAAGCATCAATACGCTATAACTCTTATGCAGGCTTCACAATTTACAGAAGCAAAAAAATTATTAGAAGATTTGTATAAAAAGTATCCTGATGATATAAACATCTCATACTCCTATGCTCTTTCCTTAGAACTAACAGGAGATCCAGAGAAAGCCCGTCGTATATACGAAAAACTCCTTAAAAAACTTCCGAAAAACCAAAAAATAATGGAACGCCTTGCAAACGTTTATATTATGACCAAAGAATATGAAAAGGCGGGAAAACTTATAGAAAAGGGGCTTTTCCTCAATCCGACAAATATAAAGTTTTATATACTAAAGGCTAATCTCTTTATAGAAAAAAAAGATTACAAATCTGCGGTGGAAATTCTTGATAAAGTTATTTCCATAAATCCGAGGGAATACAGAGTGTATTTCTTAAAAGCTATAGCTCTTGATCACATTGACAGAATCAAGGAAGCTGAAAAAAACCTCAGAAAGGCTATTGAAATAAATCCAAAAGATCCAGATCTTTACAACCATTTAGGATATTCACTTCTTCTTTGGTATGGTGATAAACGAGTAGAGGAAGCTAAAAAACTAATTGAAAAGGCACTTTCCATGGAGCCGGAAAATGCCGCCTTTATAGACAGTATGGGTTGGGTTTACTATCTTGAAGGAGACTATACAAGGGCTATTCAGTATTTGCTTGATGCTCTTAGAAGAGTTTACGACGATCCTGTAGTTAACGAACACGTTGGAGATGTTCTTCTTAAACTTGGTTTTCCAAAGCAGGCTCGCAATTACTATTTAAGAGCTATGGATCTATTAGAAAAGGGAAAAGAGGGGGAAAGAAATCAAAAAGAGCGCCTTCTTGAAAAGCTCCGTCAGTTGTAGGATAATAAATTCATGAAGCGCGATTTCATAGATCTGTGGAATTTAGATCCCGATGAAGCTTGGTATTTAGTCAAAAGAACAAAGGAGATAAAAGAAAAAAGGAATTCCTTAAAAGGTCTTCTTAATAATAAAACAGTTGCTCTTCTCTTCACAAAACCTTCAACAAGAACAAGAGTTTCCTTTGAAGTGGCTGTTTACGAACTTGGAGGGAATTCTATTTTTTTAATGGAAAACCATCTCCAACTTATAAGAGGAGAAGATGTAAAGGATACAGCTAGAGCCCTTTCCCGCTATGTTGATTGTGTGGTAATCAGAACTCACTCTCATAGTTGGTTAGAAGAGTTTGCTCGTTGGGCAACAGTTCCAGTAATAAACGGGCTTACAGAAAAGTCGCATCCCTGCCAGATACTGAGTGATGTGTTCACTCTTTATGAGAGATTTAAAGATAACATTAAGAATATAAAAATAGCTTACGTAGGCGACGGTAATAACATCTGTAACACGTGGATAGTGGCAGCTGGTCTTTTCGGTCTTAATCTCTTTGTAGGAACTCCAGAAGAGTTAGCACCTGACAGTTTTTATCTTCAGGCAGGTCTGGATCTGTGTAATTTTACGGGAGGAAACATATACCTTACTGTTAATCCCTTGGAAGCTGTTAAAGATGCAGATGTTATTTATACTGACGTTTGGTTTAGCATGGGAGAAAACAGAAAAGAGGAAAAACTCGCGATTCTCAAAGATTTTCAAGTTAATACCCGCCTTCTTTCAAAAGCCAAAAATGAAGCTGTTGTGATGCACTGCTTACCTGCCAAAAAGGGAGAAGAGATAACAGAAGATATTTTTGAAAAATTTGCGGATTTTATATTTTTACAAGCTGAAAACAGATTACACACCCAAAAAGCTCTGTTAGAATTCCTTTTTATTCAACAGTAACCGTTTTTGCCAAATTTCTCGGTTGATCTACATCAAGACCTAACTTACTGGCTATGTAATAGGCAAGCAGTTGAAGAGGAATCACTGTAAGAAAGGGGGAAAGATCTTCAACAACCGCAGGAATTTCAAGATAAGATTCGCAAAGATCCTTTAAATGGTTGTCTTCTGAAAATCCCACACCTATTACTTTCCCTTTTCTTGTTTTTACTTCCGCGAGATTTGAAAGGGTTTTCTCATAAACCCTATCCTTAGGAGCTATTATAACTACAGGCATTGCTTCATCTATTAGAGCTATGGGACCGTGCTTCATTTCACCAGCAGGATATCCTTCTGCGTGTATGTAGGAAATTTCCTTCAGTTTGAGAGCGCCTTCCAAGGCTATAGGATAGCTTAAGTATCTTCCCAGATAAAGGAAATTTCTCTTCTTCAGATACTTTTCAGAGATATTCTCTATATCTTCTGCTTTTTCAAGAACTTTTTCCATAAGGGAAGGAGTGCCTATGAGATCTTGGAGAAGTTTGTCTTCCCGCGGTGTGTTTTGAATAGCCAAGAAATAAAGAGCAGCAAGCTGGGCGGTGAAAGTTTTGGTAGCAGCAACACCTATTTCGGGTCCCGCATGGGTGTGAAGAGTAAAATCGGACTCCCTGTCTATGGAGCTTCCTACTACATTTACAATAGCAAGAGTTTTTGCCCCTTTATCCCTGGCAAAGTTTACAGCAAATTTTGTGTCTATGGTTTCCCCTGATTGGGAAATAGCTATTATAAGATCTTTTTCACCAACGGGAATATCCGAATACCTGAATTCCGAAGCGTAGATAACCTCCGTAGGCACGGAGGTGTATTTCTCTATCCAAAACTTACCTACAAGTCCCGCATGATAAGATGTGCCACAGGCAATTATAAGCACTCTCCTGAAGTCTTTCAAATGAAAAGGAAGTATTTCCTCTGAAGAAACTAACCCTCTGATAGTATCACCAACAGACTTAGGCTGTTCGTAAATCTCCTTTAACATAAAGTGTTTAAAACCCGCTTTTTCAGCGGAAATAATATCCCACGGAACTAAGGATATTTCTTTGGTTATAGGGTTTCCGTTAAAATCGTATAGATTCACTCCTTCAGGAGTTATATCCGCTATTTCTCCGTCACTTAGAGTTATTATGTGACGCGTATAAGGGAGTATGGCGGGTATGTCTGAAGCTAAGAAGTTCTCCTCCTTTCCTATACCTACTACGAGCGGGCTTCCTAGTTTGACTCCTATTATTCTCATAGGCTCTTTAGAAGAAATCACAGCAAAAGCAAAAGCGCCCTTCAGTTCCTTGACTGCGGACAAAACCGCAGAAAGTAAATCTCCTTTATAGTTTAAGGCAATCAGATGAGCTATAACTTCTGTATCTGTATCAGATTTGAACTTTATTCCATGAGTCTCAAGCCGTCTTTTAAGTTCTACGAAATTTTCCACTATTCCGTTGTGAACTACCGCTATTTCTCCTTTTTCATCTGTATGAGGATGCGCGTTGTCCTCCGAAGGCTCACCGTGGGTAGCCCAACGGGTATGACCTATACCCGCTTTTCCCTTATAAGGTTTTCCCCATAGATCCTTTACAAGCTCTCTTATCTTCCCCGCTTTTTTTTCAACAATCAACTTATCCTTTTCAAGGATAGCGACGCCTGCAGAATCATAGCCCCTGTATTCAAGTCTTTCAAGTCCTCCGAGTATGAGAGGTAAAGCTTGCTCCCTTCCTGTGTAACCTATTATCCCGCACATGAGTTAAATTTTAATTTAAGATGAACCATCGTCATATTGTTTTTCAGCTTTGGGATATTATCTTTTAAAAACATTGACAGTAAGGAGGAAAAAATGCTTAGAGCGGATTGGATAGAGAAAAGGAAAAAGTTTAAAAACAAAACCCAGATTCATCTGGCGCGTCAGGGAATAATTACAGAAGAAATGCAATACGTTGCTAAACGTGAAGGACTGCATCCTGAATTTGTCAGAAGAGAAGTAGCCGTAGGCAGAATGATTATCCCTGCCAATATAAACCACCTTCACTTGGAACCCATGTGCATAGGTATAAACTCAAGGGTAAAGGTAAATGCCAATATAGGAAATTCAGGGCTTGCTTCCGATATATCAACAGAAGTGGAAAAAGCACGGGTTGCAATTAGATACGGAGCGGATACTATTATGGATCTTTCAACGGGGGAAGCAATAACAGAAACAAGACAAGCCATTATAACCGAGAGTAAAGTCCCCGTGGGAACTGTTCCGTTATACGAAGCTTGGAAGGAAGCTCAGGGAGATATGAGAAAACTAACTGTGAACTTAATTCTTGAAGTTATAGAAGAGCAAGCAAGGCAAGGAGTTTCCTATATGACTATTCATGCGGGAATACTACGTGAACATCTGCCTTTAGTTCAACACAGAGTCATGGGTATAGTCTCAAGGGGTGGAGCCATAATGGCTCAGTGGATTATAGAACATGGGAAACAAAACCCACTCTACGAATATTTTGACAAAATTTGTGAGATCTTTAAAAAATACGATGTAGCTTTTTCTCTGGGAGATGCTCTAAGACCCGGCTGTATAGAAGACGCTACTGATGATGCTCAACTGGCAGAGCTTAAAGTATTGGCGGAATTGACAGAGCGCGCGTGGAAACACGATGTTCAAGTTATGGTGGAAGGACCCGGACATATTCCATTAGATCAGGTGAAGTTCAATATGAGAATTCAACAACTCTGGTGCAAAGAAGCACCCTTTTACATATTAGGACCTCTTGTTACAGATATAGCACCCGGTTACGATCACATCGGAAGTGCTATAGGTGGTGCCGTAGCAGCAGCGGTAGGAGCTTCTATGCTTTGTTACATAACCCCAAAAGAACACTTGGGACTTCCCAATATAGAAGATGTTAAACAGGGAGTAATAGCTTACAAAATAGCCGCCCACGCTGCTGACATAGCAAAGCATTGGCCCGGTGCAAGAGATTGGGATTTTGAAATGTCAAAGGCGAGATACAACTTTGATTGGAACAGACAATTTGAGCTAGCAATAGATCCAGAAACAGCACGTGTGTTTCACGATGAAACTCTACCTGCTGAAGGGTATAAAACAGCAAAATTCTGTTCTATGTGCGGTCCTGAATTCTGTTCTTATAAGTTATCTCAAAAGGTTCAGGAAAAAGCAAATACTGAAGAACTCCTTGCGGAGGACAGATGGACTGCTCCGTAAAAAAGGAGGTAGGAAAGACGGGCAAAAAAATTATAGTTCCTTCTGGATAAAGGTGCAATAGGTTTATAAATTTTTAACCATACGAATCCAATAGTTGTATCTTCCTTCTTCTTTGAAGCCTAAGTTTTTATAGAAATCTATAGCCCTGTGGTTTTCGTCTCCTACCCAAAGCTCCACTACACTCAATCCTTTATCGCGAAAATAACTTAGAACCTTTTCCATAAGCGCTGTTCCTATACCTCTACCTCTGAAAGAGGGTAAAACAACTATTTCATGAACAGCTCCCACTTTTGAACCTCTCTTCTTGCTGAACCAGTTAGAATCACCGGCGACAAAACCTACTATTTTGTTGTTATTAATCGCCTTAAAGATCCCTTTACTGTCCCTTCTCCAAAGCCAATCCATATAGGCTTTGACATCGTCCATATGAGTATACGCATACTCTTCAAGGCCCTTGTATCCTTCAAGGTATATACAGGCGAATTCTTCAAGATCCTTTTTTTCAGCTTGTTTTATGTATAAATCCTCTTCTTTATTCCCCATTTTCGCTACTTATCCTCCTGACCTTCACATCAGGGGGAATCTCCAAGGTAAAGAGGGTTTCCGAAGGCGAAAAGTTCTCCTTTATATCCAAAAACTCAACAGTAGTCTGCGTATCTTCTGTGTCTAAAATCCTTATCCTTAAAACTTCCAGATCTTTTCCTAATTCAACGTAGACTTCCTTTATATTTTCATCTCTTTCCTTAGGTTTGAGAATTAATACCTTTACACCATTTTTTTGAAGTTCGCCTACGGGATCAAATACTTCCGAAAGAGGTTTTGAAAAGAAGAAAAGAGATTCTACAACAGGTGAGGTATTGTTCCTCACGCTATCTATGAGAGCTTCCTTCTCTTCCTTATTCAATATAAGGATCTCTTTACCGTTGGATACCATTACAACTTTATCCGGTTGTGTGTATTCTATTCTGAACTTTCCCTCTACGGTAGCGTAGAAAATTCCCTTACTGATCTCAGGTTTTGGATACCAAGAGTAGCGTGTTTTTTGGAGAAAAACCACTTTAATACTCTTTATCCTTGAAAGCTTATTCTCAAGATCTTTAAAAGTAGCAGGGAAAACCACTGTTGAAAGAAACAATACAATAAGAATTAATTTTCTCATAAGCCTTTAATATATCACAGCTTATGAAATCTCCTAAGAAATGAAGAAAGAACTTCATACCAAAGTTCCATAGAATTCCAATCAATTGAGGAATAAGTATCGTAAAAGGTATGCCTTAAGGTGAAAGGATTGGAAGATAGAAAAAGGGTTTCTATCCCTTTCTCTTTAAAGGGAATATGATCACTCATTCCTCTTTTCGTTTCCCTGAAAGGTATGTTTACCTTTAAATCCTTAAGATGCTTATCAAATTTTGACATTATTTTCTCTCCGTTATAACCCTTTGCATCTTTGTAGATAACCGCTGGATTAAACCAACCTACAGCATCTACGTTTATTACAAAATAGGTGTGCTTAAGATTTCTTACGTGATAACGTGAACCTTCAAGTCCGAGTTCCTCACAATCGGTTATGAGGAATCTCAATCTGAAAGGGAAATGGTAAGAATCTTTTAGTTCCTTTGCTACCATTAAAACTAAGGAAACACCTGCAGCGTTGTCTATAGCACCTTTTACAAAAGGTTTTGAATCTATATGAGCTATCACATATAAAAAAGGTCCCTTCCCTATATCAAAGTAAATATTCCTGCCTTTTATCCTTGCCTTGTGAACTTTTGAGATCAGTCTTACTTTTTTGCCAACTATATCACGAGCAACTTCTCTACTAACGGAAACAGCAAAAAAAGATTCACTTCCAAGATTTCCTATAAAAGGAGAATCAAGCTCTTCTATATAGAATACAGCGCCTATCGCGGATTTTTCCTTTACTTCTTTAATCTTATCTTCTTCTCTTTTTTTACTAACTTTAAGGAGAGCTATATTGCCTTCAATTTTCTCCGTTTCTGATACCACATAGGCTTCTCTCTCCCCCCAAAGACTGTTAACGAAAGGAAAAGCTGGTAGTTCTGTATTGTTAACTTTCAAGGTGGCTTCCAAGGGAATGTTTTTCTCCACCTCAAAAGTTTCCTCTTTGTAAGGTATTGAATGGTTTTCCAAAAACTTTTTTACAAAATTTTGAGCTTCTCTTAAGCCGGAAGTAGAGGACATTCTATTCCTTTCTGAAAGGAACAGAGTAATATCTTTAAGCTCCTCAAGAAGTTCACTTCTCATAAACAGGAGTCAACCAGTTTTTATATCTCTCTATCTTTCCTCTTACAATCTTAAAGTATATGTCCTGTAACTGAGAGGTTATCTCCCCTGTCTTTCCGTTACCCACCTTACGGTTATCTACTTCTACAACGGGAGTTACCTCCGCTGCTGTTCCTGTTAGGAAAATCTCATCAGCACAGTAGAGTTCACTGCGAGCCACGGATCTTTCCTCTACACCAATTAGCAATTCATTTTTCAAGAGCGTGATAACCGCATTCCTTGTAATCCCTTCAAGAATATGTTCGTTGTAAGAAGGTGTAATAGCTTTACCGTTTCTTATCAAGAAAATATTCTCCCCAGATCCTTCAGCTACATAACCTTGTGAGTTTAAAAGTATAGCTTCATCGTAACCTGCAATAAGGGCTTCCGTTTTAGCAAGGGCGCTGTTTATATAAGCACCCGCTACTTTCCAGCGGGAGGGTATGGAATTATCATCATTTCTTCTCCACGAGGATACCTTTACCCTAATACCTTGAGAGGTATCTAAGTATCTGCCGAAATTATAGGTATATATAGCTATCTCTGGTGTGTAACCTATGAGTTTGGGAGTAAGAGCTAAATCTTTAAAATAAACAAGAGGTCTTATGTAAACGTCTTGTTTTACGCCGTTTTTCCTCAGAAGTTCCTTTGTTATTGTAACAAGATCCTCAACAGAATAAGGTAGTTCCATAAAAAGAGCCTTTGCGTTTCTTAAAAGACGCTCATAGTGTTCCTTTGCAAAAAGAACGTAAAGTTGTTGTTCCTCTTCATTCCAATACGCCCTTAACCCTTCAAAGATGGCAGTCCCATAGTGAAGAGAATTTGTCTTTATATTGATATTAGCTTTTTCTACAGGAACAAAATCCCCCTCAAAAAAGACATACTCCATAGGCAAAAATTCTATCACAAAAGACCTTGTGCTATAATAGCTTCCCGTTATGCCAAAACTGTCTCCGAGGGATATCAGAAGGAAAATTCAGGGTATAAAAAACACCCGTAGAATAACTAATGCTATGAAAGTCGTATCCGCTGCAAAACTCAGACGCGCTCAAGAACTCCTTTACTCTTCAAGACCTTATTCGGATAAACTCTACGAACTTGTCAGAGATCTCATTGCTCATATAGACAGAGAAACTCTTCCTTTACTCAAAGAAAAGGAAGAACGCAAAATAGATCTCATCTTAGTTACAGCCGATAGAGGGCTGGCGGGGGCTTTTAATTCCAACATTATTAGAGAAGCGGAGAAATTCTTGGAAGAAAGAAGAGATAAAAAGGTCAGTCTTATTCTTATAGGAAGAAAAGGATATCAGTATTTCTCAAAGAGAAATTACCCTATTGTAAAAGGATACGATGAAGTGTTCAGGAAGGAAGTCAATTTCGGTATAGCCCGTGAGGTTTCAGAGATAGTAAGAGAACGTTTTGTAGGAGAAGAAGTTGATGCTGTTTATCTTATGAACAATGAGATGATTACAAGAGCCAGCTATAAACCTATTACCAGAAAATTCTTACCCTTTGAACTTCCCGAAGGGGGAAGTAGGGAAGATTACAGTGTTTATAACTTTGAAGTAGAAGAAGAAGATTTTATAAAGCGTATTTTGAATTTGTATCTGAACTACCAGCTCTACAGAGCAATGGTTGAATCAAATGCAGCTGAACACTTCGCAAGAATGGTGGCTATGGATAATGCAACCAAAAATGCGGACGATCTGGTAAAGCAATGGACTCTTATCTTTAACAAAGCAAGACAGGAATCCATAACCCTTGAACTTATAGATATTGTAGGAGCTGCGGAAGCTATGAAGTAAGGAATGCTGGAGGTTTGAATATGGCGGATAAAGTAGTAGGAAGAGTTGTTCAAGTGATAGGACCTGTAGTAGATGTGGAATTTGACACCAAAGAACTTCCACCCATAAAGCACGGACTTAAAACACTGCGAAAATACATAGACGATAAAGGGAACTGGGCTGAAGAAGAGCTTTATCTTGAAGTAGCACAACACATAGGAGAGAGTAGGGTAAGAGCTATTGGAATGGGAGCTTCCGATGGTCTTGTAAGAGGTCAAGAAGTGGAATATCTCGGAGGACCTATAAAAGTGCCTGTTGGAAGAGAAGTCCTAGGAAGGATTTTCAACGTAGTAGGGCTTCCCATAGACGAACAGGGTCCCGTAGAAGCTAAGGAATTCTGGCCTATGTTCAGAGATCCGCCTCCTCTTGAAGAGCAGTCCACAAAAGTGGAAATACTTGAGACGGGTATAAAGGTTATAGATTTGCTAGAACCCTACGTCAAAGGAGGAAAAGTTGGACTTTTCGGAGGAGCGGGTGTAGGCAAAACGGTTCTTATGCAGGAATTAATTCACAACATAGCTAAATTTCATAAAGGTTTTTCTGTAGTAATAGGTGTGGGAGAGAGAACAAGGGAAGGAAACGATCTTTGGCTTGAAATGAAAGAGTCAGGCGTCCTTCCTTTTACAGTTATGGTTTACGGACAAATGAACGAACCTCCCGGTGTCAGGTTCAGAGTTGCTCAAACGGGGATTACAATGGCAGAATACTTCAGAGACATAGAAGGACAAGATGTTCTTACTTTCATAGATAACATATTCCGATTTGTCCAAGCGGGTTCGGAAGTTTCAACCCTTCTCGGTAGATTGCCCTCTGCAGTTGGTTATCAACCCACCTTGAATACAGATGTGGGTGAAGTTCAAGAAAGAATAACTTCTACCAAAAAAGGTTCCATCACTGCGGTTCAAGCGGTATACGTTCCTGCAGACGATATAACAGATCCCGCTCCCTATTCTATATTCGCACATTTGGACGCTACTACGGTTCTCGCCCGTCGGCTGGCTGAACTTGGAATCTACCCAGCTATAGATCCCCTAGAATCCACTTCAAAATACTTAGCTCCTGAATTTGTAGGCGATGAACATTACGAAACCGCCATGGAAGTTAAAAGAATTCTCCAAAGATACAAAGAACTTCAGGAGATCATAGCTATCTTAGGAATGGAAGAACTCTCCGAGGAAGATAAAGCAATAGTTAACAGAGCAAGAAGGATTCAAAAGTTCCTTGCTCAGCCCTTCCACGTAGCAGAGCAGTTCACAGGCATGTCAGGGAAATACGTTAAGTTGGAAGACAATATAAGATCTTTCAAAGAAATCCTATCCGGAAAATACGATCATCTCCCCGAAAACGCTTTTTACATGGTAGGAACTATAGAAGATGTTATTGAAAAGGCGAAACAGATGGGAGCTAAGGTGTAAACTTTAATCTGAAGAAATAAATTATTAGTTGGATAAGGAGGGTGTAGCTCAGCTGGTAGAGCGGGGGACTGTGGATCCCCATGTCGCGGGTTCGAGTCCCGTCACCCTCCCCTATTTAAAGGCTTACACAAAATACTTTTCCTCTGTGTTTGAATTGATAAAAACAAGAAAGAGAAATGGTAAATACTCAATCTCTATAGGTAAGTTAATCAATGAGTAAAACCTAACCGCCCTGCAGTCTCGGTGCCTGGACTTCAGCCAGCCTTCGGCTGTCTTTAGTTGCCTGTGTTTCAAACCTGCTTCCCTTTAGATATTTGTTTTTGTTTTAAAGAAGTTTCTCTCCTATGAGGCTCTGCAAACCTTATTTTTCTATATAATTATGGACGATGTTAAACTTTGATGTATCTGAATGGATCATGTTGACAACAGACCTTAGAGGTGCATAAGATATGACAGATAAAAAGGAAAAATTGATGACAGTAAAAGAAGTAGCAGAATACTTACAACTTGATGAGCATACAATTTACAGAATGGCAAGGAAAGGGGAAATCCCGGCTTATAAGATAGCTGGACAATGGAGGTTTAAAAGAGAGCTTATTGAGCAGTGGTTAGAAAAATGTGTTACAAGAAAAATATAAAAATGGAGAGACTAATAATATGAAAAAACCTTGGTCAATTTCAACAACTGTTAGAAATCCTGAAAGATTAAGAGGTTTTCTAAAAGTTTTAAAACAGCTTGAAGGTGAAGATTTTACAAAGGAAAATCAGATTAAATATCAAATTCTTTTAATTAAAGAGAGGCTTTATAAACCAACTAATATTCCTCAAAAATACCAAAAATATTATGATAATCCTACTCTTGAAATTCCTCTTTCAGTAGCTAAGGATATTTTTGAATATCAAGACTATGAAGATCCTCCAATGAGAGGAAGACAATCAGTTAATCCTTTAAATAAGTTAGGTTTTGCTATTGCAAGAGAAGGATACGGACCTATTAAGATCACCGAGTTAGGTAATTTTTTTCTAAAAGGAAATTACGATATTGGTTTTATTTTCTTCAAAAGTTTATTGAAACTGCAATTTCCGAATCCTTGGAGTAAGGACTTTTCAGAGAAACATGGATTCAATATTGTACCATTTATCGCAACACTTAAATTAATAAGGGATCTGAATAAAAAAAGTAAGGTTAAAGGTTTGAGTAGAGATGAATTTTGTTTATTTATTCCAACTTTAATAAATGCCGAACATATTCATG